>Ga0181590_10000608_pt1 | contig 28811 bp, 22 predicted proteins | sample 071ome_34_FD_132446 | JGI IMG/M metagenome (GOLD analysis project Ga0181590, IMG submission 132446) | Coastal salt marsh microbial communities from the Groves Creek Marsh, Skidaway Island, Georgia - 071411BT metaG (megahit assembly) | ecosystem: Environmental > Aquatic > Marine > Intertidal...
AAAATTCTTTTATTCTCGATGAGGTCAATATTTCTTTTAGATGGAGAATTGCTAAGTGGTAATTCAGATTACTTTACTTTTAATTCAAGGTCTTATCGTTATGGGGATGGTTTTTTTGAGACTTTAAAATATCATCAGGGACGCATTCAGCACAGTTTTTTACATTCTGAACGCATACATAAGTCTTTAGTGTTATTGCAAATGCCTACTCCTGGTATTGAGTTTAATCAATTAGAAAGTAGAATTCAAAAGGCGATCCAAAATGAGGGTTGGAGTTGTGCTCGAATACGAATTTCCTACATCCGTGAAGGAAAAGGAAGTTATTGGATTGAAGATGAAAATACGAGGGTGTTGGTAGAGATTAAGGAACTTCCCAACAGTGATAATCAATATGCTCTAAATGAAAATGGATTAACCATAGGAAACTATAAGGAGCTTACAAAGAATTCTAATTTCATCAGTACTTTAAAAACCACTTCTAGCATGCTGTATGTATTGGCAGCAAAGTATGCTAAACAGCAAAACTGGGATGAGGCGATTATTTTCAACGATAACGAGCGTATTTGCGAAGGCATTTCGAGCAATATATTTTTTGTGATGGGCGATTTTATTGTTACGCCTCCTATTTCTGAATACTGCGTAGATGGCATCATGAGGAAGATTGTTTTGGAGTTGGCAAGAGAATACGGCTACAATGTAGTTGAGCGTCCGGTTACTGAAATAGAACTAGGAGGATGTACAGAGATATTCTTAACCAATACAGTAAAGGGTATTCAGTGGGTAAAGAACTATAATGGTAAGGAATTGCAATCTGATATTGCTCGCGTATTATTAAGTAAGTTATCTCCCAAGGAGACCTTATTCTAGAATAGGCAGAAAGCTTGTTTAGAAGGTTAAAATAGAATTCAAATATTTTTAATTTTTTGTTTGGGGATATTGAGTCAACCCCTTATTTTTGCACCTCGATTCAGGAGAAATCCTAGATTCGGAGAGGTGGCAGAGTGGTCGAATGCGGCGGTCTTGAAAACCGTTGACTGTCAAAGGTCCGGGGGTTCGAATCCCTCCCTCTCCGCGAAACAAACCAAAGCCCGATGCGTATGCGTCGGGCTTTATTTTTTAATGCAAAACAAGCCGAGCTTGCTCGAGCGCAGATAGGCAGTAAAAAATAAAGTCAAGAGGAACTCTTGGGCTTTGGTTTGTTTGATGCCTCCCCCCCATTGGGATCACGAGCGCAGCGAGTAACCCCTAACATAACAAGCCGAGCTTGCTCGAGCGCAGATAGGCAGTAAAAAATAAAGTCAAGAGAACCTCTTGGGCTTTGGTTTGTTGAAGCCTCCCCCTCGGGATCACGAGCGAAGCGAGTAACCCCTTAAAATTTATTTCTCTTCCAATCAATACTCACATTAGAACCTTCCGCAATGAAAACGGCTTTTGGTTCCTGATGGGTTAGCTCTGCAAAGGCAGGGCCATACATTTCAGCGAAATTGCAGTTGATATCGTATTTAGTAACTCGGTTTACATTCCAACGTGGATGACGAATGCGATATTCTTGGGATGAGCTGTCGTTCAAACGCGTATATCCATAATAGTGTTCAAAGATGAACTCCTGAAAACTTCCGCGCTCCATTTCTTCTGATAATATATTAGCCTCCACCCCTATTTTATTCCATTGCGATTGGGTTTTCCATAGAAACTCCACCTCTTTATAGGATTTATGCGTTTCAATACTGTGTTTTGTAGGAATTGAGATGTAATGTTCTTTGTAGAGTTTATTTGCCAACCAAGCAACTGGTTTATAAGGTACCGTTTCATTGATGAATACTACCCCGCGTTTATAACCGTTCGACTCTTTTCTCTTTACATAAAATCTTAAGTTTACTTCCTCAAAAGTGCCCAGTAAAGGGATAGGTATACCAAATATTCGCGAATTCTTGAATAGAAACCCTACCAAACTAACATAGGCCTTGCCCTGGTAAAGATCAATTTCCACTCCATGCGGAAGGTATTTCTTGAGTTTTGCCTCATCGATGGCATAATTTGCCATTATCAGGTTTTCCCAACGGGCGGTCATGAAGGTTTTCATATTATTAAGTTTTCGGTGATAAAGGTATTTTTTGGATACCTATTTATTCAACACGCGATAGTTGGTTTTGTTTGGGTTGAAGTGGGGAGATTTGGTTCTTTTCAAAATTCTGACGATCTGAGATACTAGATTAAGATTTACCCCAAATACCAACATGATTTTTAAATTTATTCTCAGAACTATTAGAAATTTTCTACCTTAGGTTTTGAAATATTTTTTTCCTTAAATGAACAACAGAACCCACACTTGAAGCCGTTTATGAAAGAGATGTAGATACCCATTGAATTTTTCTTATCTCTAACTTATCTTACCATTAAACATTATATAAAAATGCAATATTTCATGAATAAATAAAGAATAATTTCTTCGCAAATCATCATTTAAATCATTATTTCTATAATGAAATTAGTTCCCTCGAAAAACCGTAGGAAATTGAATTTCCGAAGGTTAGAACCGTTATAAAATGGATTCTAACGGTTTTAACTTCTTGAACTCATTAAACTTTTTAAATCCCTTTCTTGAAGAGGTATGACAATATGGTAGGTTCTCACTTAAACTAATTAATTCATCAGAATAAATAAATCCACATAAATATGAGGAAGTTTCATCCCTGTGTAAAATAATTACAAACCCATCATATTCTTTTGTTGAGTCATATTTAAACAGCAAGTCCTGTCCAAATATAAAATTCAAAATTTTCAGTTTTACGCCATTGAATTCCACTGAAGATTTAACAACTTCTTCAATTCCCAATTTCAACGGATTAGGAGTGAAATTTATAATCCGATTTATGTTTATTAAGCTTGCAAATTGATACGTTACATTTCTCAAATAAGCTTCCCCCTCAAACTTATCTTTTAACTGAAATTTATTAACTACTCCAAGTTTATTAAATACTTTCTCATGAATAACATCAATTTCTTTACGAATAAGTTTGTTGTATTTAAAAGATTTCAAAATCGGAAGACAATGCCTAACAAAATCATCCCCATATCGATCTACATTTCCTGAATCAGAGATATCCATATTTTTTTAAACCACGGAGATACAAATTTACTAAAATAATGGAATCTCATTAATGTATAAACTACCACATCTATCGTTAGATGATTAATTTAGACAATACAATAATTTAACGACCATCCAGTAATTCTATTTAATTGATTTTTAAATCGATAAGTCATCCTACAAAACACCCAAAACATGAGAAAGAACATTATTTTTTTTAAGCCCTCCATTCATTATGTTTTTCATGAATATTTAATTTTAAATGTAGGAATACATCAAATGAAACTTCTTAATATATCATTATTCTCGCAAAATACCTTATTTCTTGCCATAAATTCATAGAATGTAACTTATAGTCCGTTGTAATATAGAGAACAATACAAGAATTTTGTTTTGATGGACATCAAAAAAAGATTAGGTGTAAATATTAAAAATTTAAGAACCCTTCAAAATATATCACAAGAAAAATTAGCTTTAAAGGCTGGAATCGACAGAACGTATTTGCCGAGTATCGAAAAAGGGAAAAGAAACGTTTCAGTAGAAGTTCTGGAAAAATTAGCACTGGCTTTAAATATTGATATAATAGAACTTTTCAAGAAACAATAAATGATTACCGGTATTGACAATGAAAATCAGTTTGTTATTTGTTTTAATAGAGCAAATAATTTTTTTGATTTAAATAAAAATTTACAAAAAATAGTACTTAAGTTAAATAATGACATCATTCCATCCAAAATCAGTGCTATTAAATATGGAGGAACAAATAAAGCTGATTTATCAATCAAATTAGATGAAAACGAATATACAATATCAGTAAAAAAAGGGTCAGGGAATAGTTTACATCAGGAAAACATGGAAGTATTCATTCAATTCCTAAAAACGAATATAGAAAATAATGAAACAGTTTTTAACGCTATTCGTTTCTTTATTTGGGGGGATAAATCGTTTGATGGTTCTGGAGAAATTTATGATAGAATGTCTGCTACCGAAATAAAAAAAAAATACCCCAAAATCATAGAAATTATTCAGCCATATTTTGATCGTAATAAAGATAAATTGATTAAAAGATTCATCATTGATGGTGCTAAATCTAAAAAGAAAGCTCAATATATACTATACGGCAGCGTCGATAGTTGTACCATTATTTCTGAACAGAAAGTTTTTCAGTTTGCAAAAAATCAAAATAAAGAACCCTTAAGCATTGGTGTTTTGACCTTTCAAGCTTGGAATAGAAATATAAATGGTCGTATAGATATGGAACACAGAAGAGGACAAATTCAATTAAAATGGGCAACAATAAAAACAGATTTATTGTCAATTATATGAATAAAGCAATAGAAGGGAATAATACGGAAATTGAGATTACCAAACAACTTAATAAAAAGTATATTTTTTGGGAGGAACTACCATTTGACATTGAAAACACATACGCAATACATGTCAATTCCAAAAAATATGGAAAGATTAATGATGAAAAAATACATCCAAAAGCTGATATATACTTTGCGAAGGGAAAGGTTGATGAACATTATTTAATAAAGAAAAATTATTACTTAAATGAACATGATATTCATAAATTCGTTTTAAAACCAATTATGTACAGTGGGCTTTCTGTTAAAATGAACAAATCTAATTTTACGATAATTAAAATTTCACCTAAAACTTTTGATAAAATTTTCAATTCCAATGTTTTAGGAGCAGGAGCCTCAATTTATTCAACTAAAAACTTTTCAAAAAACATAGATATAATAAATGGTTGGGGTGTTGAGTTAAATTATTTCAAAGAATATTTTTGCAAATATTTAAATATAATAGATTTTGAATTACATGATAAAAATACATTAACAGATATTAAAACATTATCAAATAAACTGATTAAAGAATTAATTCTTAAGGATAGTTACATTTCAGATTTGATTTTCAAAGGAATAGGAAATTTCGAAGAACCTTTCACCGCGCACTGGTTGTTAGAAAATAATGAAATCAAGAAAAATTATCATATCCCTTTTAACGTTACCACGGGCTCCGGTAGAAGTAAAAACATTTACACTATTGTTTTGAAACCTAAAGATACTTAACCATTTCTTGCGCAATTGATTTGATTACTGGAATCGAAACACTATTACCAATTTGCTTATAACTTTGACTATTATTATTTTTTATCCTAAAATCGTTTGGATATCCTTGAATTCTTAAGCATTCGTTCGTAGTTAATTTTCTTCTACTATTTACCACAATTGGGACATTATTTCCACCAGTGCCCATTTTTGCAGTTAATGTAGGTGACAAATTATCATATCTAAAAGTACTTCTAGATTTCCGTACTTCATATGCGAGTAAATATTTTAAATTTTTTATTGCATTGTATTTTTTATGTTTTTGAAGATGAAATTCAATATTTCTATTTAATATTTCTGAAATTGTATTTTCCTTAACGCTATTATCCAAAATGTCCAATAGAGATGTTTGATTATCCAACTTTTTGGGAAATTCAAATGATACATCATCACGAAACCCAACAATATAAATTCGTTCTCTATTCTGAGGAACTCCAAAATCCTTAGAGTTTATTACCTTATAAAACACATAATAATTCAAACAATCAGAATAAGATTTATTGTTAGTCTGATTATTTATTTCCCCCCCAAGTTTATTCAAAATTACATCAAGAGTTCTTCCTTTATCATGATTTACTAACCCTTTGACATTCTCTAGAATGAATGCATGTGGCTTCTTTTCTCTTAGAATCCTTTCAATATCAAAAAAAAGTGTCCCTCTAGTATCATGGAAACCCTTTCTTAAGCCGCCAATACTAAAAGGTTGGCATGGGAACCCTGCGCAAAGCACATCGAAATCTGGCAACTGTTTTTCATCAATTTGAGTTATGTCATTTAATGGATAATCTCCAAAATTCAAATAATATGTATTACAAGCAAATTTGTCAATATCAGAACTAAAAACACATTCTCCACCTACAGATTCAAAAGCAATCCGAAATCCACCAATACCACAGAATAAATCAATAAATTTCATAAAAAATTTAAATGCTATTTATCTTATTGAACTGTCATACCTTTCAAAAAATGGATAATTACGTCTATAGTAAATGCATTCCCAATCATTTTATATCTTTGAGTATTACTACAGATGTTGGTGTAATTATCTGGTATCTTTTGAAGTCTTTCACATTCTAGTGGTGTAAGCTTTCTAATCCTATTTTTCACTAAAATTTTAGTTGTATCAGCTCTAGCTAGAATCGTCGGAGATTTACTATCAAGTGAATAAACTCTTCTTTGACGTTCATTATCTTTATGTATTTCCTTGGGTAAATCAAATACCTTAACAATTCCATCACTTGTTTTTTTTGTATTAAATGATGTCTTATTTACGAAAGAATCTACACCTTCTTTTTTAAGATAAAATACTTCATCAACATTCTTTTCTAATATATCCTTGATTTTTTCGTTATTCGGCTTGGTCGGGAAATCGGGATATTTAATATTTGTCCAATAATATCTGGGCCTTGATTGAGCTGAAAAAAGACCCGAATTAATTTGAATGAAGTGAACACCGATGTATTCGTTCATTACTGAACCCCATTTATTTTTTACATTTTCAAGTAAAAAATACGTTGGGTTAATTTGATTTAAAAGTCTGATATATTCATAAAAAAGTCCCGATTTTGATCCTTCTAACCCCAACCCATTTTGAGCGTTACTTAAATCTTGACACGGACTACCACCGATTAAAAGGTCTATTTCGGGTAGTCTAGAAGCATCTATTGATTTTATATCGCCTAAATGAACAATATCAGGGTAATTATGTTTTGATACTTTTATCGCAGATTGATCTATTTCAGAAGCAAAATAATTATCCACTTGAATTCCCATTTTGTCAAGAGCTATCCTTGCACAAGAAATCCCATCAAATAGACTTAAAACATTCATAAATAATAATATTTCTATTTAAAGTTTTACCCTAAAAGCAAACCATTTTCAGGGGAATCATTAAAAAGCAGTTCTCAATCCGTTGTGCGCTTAATAACTTAACAAATATAGTGATTTGAACTTCGAATTGAAATTGTAAATAAGTATTTTTTGAAAGCACTTTAGGCGTTATGAAAATTTCTCATAATTCATGGCAATATTTGTAACTGAAATTATCCTAAAACGGCCCATTGTTATAACCATAGGGATTATCAAAATTATTTTGCAACTAAAGGATATAAAAACATTCCAAAGATAAAATCGTCTCGCCGTTTTAGAAAAAATAATAAGTTCTATACTTCTTTTCTTCTCTGCTCAAATATTGACTCATTTAACGCAAATTGAATTACTGCTAACCCTATTAACAATATGAGCATTACTGTACTCATTGCTACCCTCTCTTAAACCACTCCCTAGTTTCTGCTTCCTCCGAGAAGATATAACATCCTTTCATTCCTCGTGTCATTAATGTTCTATACGTGTTTTTTATGATTTTATCGGCTTTCTCAATGGCTGCCTCACGGTCTTCCTTAAACATTTTTTTGAACCCTTTCATGGTTTTATCGTGTCGATCTCGCTTTTCTGGATTTGTAATCACGTTACCATTTCTCACTATCAAATCAGGTCCAATAATTACACCAATGTATGGAATTTCCAATCCTTGACAAGTATGAATACAACCAATTTGCTCCATAGATTCTGAGTTAATGATCCAACCACTACCATGATTTTCCAAATTCCACTGTTTCCCAAAATTTTGTGATTCAATGACAACATCTATTTCATTTTTATTCTTCTTTGATTTCCAAGGCCAACAATAACCTGCAACTACCCTACCTTTAGCGGGGAAGCCCTCAATATTTTTGGATTTAATTTCCTCAAACATCTCATTCACATCATCAAAAACCTTGAAATCATATTCAATACCATTCAAATCAAAGTTTGCCGTATTGTTGATTCCCAAAGCAGAATCTAACCATCCTAAATAACCATCACTACCCGCACATCGGAATTGGCTCTGCAATGAGTCTTTGTAGACCTTAGCGCCTAGTTGTCTTGCCCAATTTTCTATCTCCGCCACACGTCCGATATCATTAAATGCCACTCTTTGATCCTCATCAATAAAGAAAACCGAAGTCTTTGATGCTCTAATGAGTTCCATAATTTGATTCTCACCTTCGTTTCCATAAAATCCACTTTTCTCATTTAGTCTATGAGCTTCGTCTATAATTAGCATATCAAATTGATTGGGCTCTACCCTTTCTTCCAAATATGACCCGGAACCACCAAATAAATTATCAATTGTTGACTTTCGCTTGTACCCTTTTAACTTCTGAGAATAAACTTCGCGAGGTGCCGAGTTCTTGGAAATATATTTGACCAATCGTTGTTCTCCGGTAAGCTTTGCAAGTAGATTAATAGCAACAACACTTTTACCCGTTCCTGGACCTCCTTCCACAATAAAAACCTGCTTTACCTTACTTGAATCATATTCTTTAAAAATGTCTAAAGCAGATTCAAATACTAATTTCTGATCATCAATTAACACAAACTCTTGATTGCCGTCCAAGAGCTTCACAACAGCATCCGCCAAAGATTTAGTTGGTCTTATTTCCCCGTTTTCAATGAGTTCCACAACATTTTTGGAGTCACCATATTTTATATGTTCTGCGATAAATTCAGATAGTTTTCTATTTTCACCTCTAAAAAACAAAGGTGCTTTAGTAATATGCTCTTCATAAAAAGTATCTTCTAACTCTGAAGGTTTCGTACAATTATGTATGAAGGCACAAGCACTTAATTGAATTCTGTAATCTTCAATTGAGGAATTAAAATTATTGAGAAGATCCACATAACTCCATGCCTGATAAGATGGATGAGTAACCTCACGAATACCACCTCCTAATGCAGTAGTTACAATTGCATCTTTTCCCGTTTTATTTGCCTTTTCCCAACCTTTTAACTCAACTACGACTGCCGAATAGGCATTATTTGAGTCAAGTCCAGAAACAATAAAATCAATCCGCTTAGACGTATTTGGAATTTGGCACTCAATAGTTACTTGGGCATCTTCCGGACATCCTGCTAACTCAAGCACATCACGCATAATAGGCAATGATCCACGCCAACTATTTATCTCACTATCGGAGGTTCTATGGCCTAGTTGATTTTGGAAATTTTGATGAATGACGTAGTCAATTTGACCTTCTCTTACTACATTGATAAATTCCTTCGCATTTGACTTGTAGATAATCATAACTCATTATACTTTTTCGAAGTACCTTTTGATTTACTAATGGGGTACTTGGTTTTGTTGATTGATATTTTATCAGCCATCAAGTTCGAAAATTCTAAATCGTATTTATCTAATAAGAGTAATGCGTATGAAAACACATCGGCTAATTCTTCTTTAATTTTTTCAATATCTCCGTCTTTGGCGTCTTTCCACAGGAAACATTCTAACAATTCGTTGGCCTCAATGCTCAATGCAATTGCAAGATCTTTGGGGTTATGAAACTGTTCCCAATCGCGCTCATCACGAAATTTCTTTAATTCTTGAATTACAGAAATCAATTCTGACATAAAGCGAAGATATTAAAATATTGCTATACCGTTCAGGGAAGATTTGGAAATATAGTTTCATTAGTTATATTAGTTGAAATAAATTTAAAAAAGAACAAATCATTAGAGGATATTCTTGATACCTTTAATACCATGGGGCAAGATCCAGTGATATACAATGATGAAACTGGAGATCCTGTTAATGCATTCCGTTCAATTGATTATATCAAAGAATTATTTAAAAAGTACAATTAATGTCAAACGAAGAAAACTTTCACGATTTAATAAGATCGAATCACCTATTTGAAAATTTAATTCAACAGACATTAAGTCCGTCTGTTTCCGACAGCGGTGATTTTACGGAAATTGTGATTACCTACCAAACCAATATAAAATATGATTATGATTGGTGGATTAATATCCATGAAGAAACTTATATTCTTGAGGCATTTGGAACGGAGAAATTAAAAATGATCGAAGCTAAAGATATTCCACTCCATCCTGAAAGATTTTATCTCACACGGAAACATCAGACTCATACCTTTACCTTGATATTTCCTAAAATTCCAGATCATTGGAAAGGGTTTGATGTACATGAGTTTAGCCCTGGAGAGAGCGATACACTACATATTTTTGGATTCAAAAAAAAGCAAGGTAAAAATTTCGCAAATATTTAATATAAATTATCTAAAAACCTATTTAATTCTCGTATTGAATATATAAATCGTCTTTGGCAACCTCAATCACAATGATTTTTTTACTCATTCCTTTAAATGCTTCGAACGTGGGAAGATAAAATTCATCAAATTTTTTCCTATCGAAATTAGATGTGAAAATGACATTAAGGTTATTATCCTTACATGTAAACCAATGCGGATACAGTCTAGCCATTAATGATCTAAATCCATATTTTCTATTTGTATATTTTGATTCAAATCCTAATTCAGCAAAAGCGATTAGTAACTCAGCACAACCACCAGGAGGACAATTATCACATGGTACAAGATTGAATCTGCCACCTACCCCATTAGAATTTTGAAAGATTCTACTCATTTCAGAAATAAGGTCTGTATTTCTCATCCCTCTTTTGGATAGTGAATCTTCTCTTTTTGAATAAAATACTTCTAAAGCATTAAATAATTCTATGTTGAAGCCGAAAGGCTCTAATAGGTCCATTATTTTTCGGATATTGTAACTCATACTACTATTAATTATTTATTTTAATTACTACTTTTTATAAACTTCTTTAAGTTTTAAACTTGTTGAACGTTGATGTAACGTAAAGTTATTTGCACCTGCTATTCAAATAAACTTATTTTTTATTACAATTTATATTAAAATAATCCTGATTATAATTTTCGTTTAGTAAACTATATATTTTTTTGGTAAATAACTCCTATTTCTAGCTAGTTAATCATTTAAATTAATTCGAGAATTTAACATCCAAGAGATAACAAATTCGCCGAAACAGAATTAGGAAGTAAAAAGTTTGACCTTTATATTCGGGTGTGCACCTCATCTCAAATAGACTGCAATATTTTTTCAAACCTCGGTCATGGGTATTAATACAAATTCATAACACCGTAAACTTTAAAAAATTATTACCACTTATAACCGCTTGTAAACATTGGGGATGTAAACTAGAATTTCCAATTAATTGGGAGGATATAGATCTGAATTCAATCGATTCAACTGAATATTGGTATAGTGTTTTTCCTGGGTTAGCTATGCTGCACAATAGAAAGCAATCAATTCTAATTTCAAAACTATTGGAGGAATTTAATCCAATTGAAGCTTCTAAGTTATTTGCACGAAAACTTAATTTGAATATTGATTCCGAAGGGTATTTACTGTACTTTGATGAAAACCGACAAACATGGTGTCACAAAATTAAAGCAGAAGAAAGTGGCAAGGATTGGGCAGAAATTGTCAAACAATCATTTTTAAATCATGTTTTTATTCAAACGACTAATCATCCTGAAAATGTAAATCTAGATTATGAAGATATAGAATGGCTGGAGAGTAGGGAGCGAAAAAATCGAATTCCAAGTGGGGTTTTGGATCTAATATATGAAGGAATTTACAGAAGAAACTCTATTATTGCTGAAACACAGGAATGGTCATTATTACGCGAAGCGCAAAGTGAAATACCCGAATTAATTTTAAATCGGTATGATAATACCTTAATATTTGATCCCATAAATATTCAAACTAGGCTGTCTCCACAGCAGATGGCCATTTATTATCTATATCTGAATCATCCGGAAGGGTTTACTAATAAAAATAGAATACCATTTAAGGAAGAAGCACTAAATTATTACAGAAGATTTAAATCAACAGATAATAGAGAACGCTCAGACACTGCCATTTTAAATTGCTTCAATCCAAGGGATGATAAAAATTTTAGAGATGCCGTGTTCGGTATTAATTCAAAGATTAAAAGTCTTTTTGATAGTATTGATTACGCATTACCATTTTTAATTTCAGGAAACCGTGGCGGAATAAAAAAAATTACTCTTCCTAGGGATAAGTTTCACGAAAGAAATTGAGATTATCGACGTCGATAAAATCCACGCTATCTTTTATTTAGGTTGATCTTTGCGTCAGATATTATTAGTACAACCTTAAATTTTATTATTATGTGTGAATTATTAGCATTCAATTTTAATCAACCTGTTACCCCCCGTTTTACATTTGACAATTTCATTCAAAGAAGTAACTTCCATCCTCATGGTTGGGGATTAGCATGGTTCCCTGACAACACTGCACAAATTATAAAAGAAGCAAATTTGGCTGCCCATTCTGAAATGGCCAATTTCTTAGTAAACTATCCTATGTCTAAATCAGAGATTATCATGGGACATATTCGCTTTGGTAACGTTGGTGGTGTTTCTCATGCAAATACTCATCCCTTTACAAGAACCTTATGGGGTAAACAATGGGTATTCATGCACAACGGGACATTGCGTAATGCCGAATCAACTTTAAAAAACAATTCCTTTAAGCCTTTAGGAAAAACTGATTCTGAATTAGCATTTTGTTATCTATTAAAAAGACTTAAAGATGAAAAACGCTCAATGCGACAAAATGGACAACGAGGATACCCAAGTTTTGAATTTTTTGAGTCAGTTATGCAAGAAATTAATCCATTTGGAAATTTCAATGCAATTTTCAGTGACGGCGAATACCTATATGTGTATCGAGATACGCGTGGATATAATGGATTGAATTATTTAGAAAGACAGGCTCCATTCAATTTTGCAGAGTATCGCGATATGGAATGGTCAGTGGATCTATCGCTAGAAAAAGACCCATCAATTTCTGGAGTTATAATCAGCTCACACCCTCAAACGGAACATGAAAACTGGTTGCCACTGCAGCCCGGAATGTTACATGTGTTTAAAGGTGGAATTAAAGTATTTTAATAACCAACAGGATCCTACTCCACTTTGGATTGCTAAATGTTCAGTGAATAATTAATTTGATAATAAATTAAGTGCGTTTCGGTTTCTTTAGGTATTGTATATAACATTGTACTCACAAAGTAAATTGAAGAGCAAATCCGAAAAAAAGTCCGGTTTTTACAGAAAATATAATTTCGGGTTAACCTATCAGGTTTTTATTGCCGTCAAATGCCTTTACGCGCTTATTCAAATATTGTGTTTGATAAACGCCCCTGTCGTCGTCGTCATTTTTATCGCACCATTCTTTGAATGACATTATTTTAAATTCTGGAGATAGTAACCTAATCATTGGCACCATACACTCATAGCAATCTCCCTTTTTTCACCTTTTTTGATTTGAATCGGTGGTTCTTCATTTTGATATGGAATTCTCATTGAATCCTTTGAATTGGTGAATGTCTTAACCATCTGCTTCCATACTTCAGCACCCATTCCAAATTGCCCTTGCATGTCAGCAGCAATTTCATCGCGAATTTCACGAGCCATAGCAGTTTTAGTTTTGGGCTTTACATTTTTTGGAGAGACCTTATCGCGTTTGCTATTACTTTGAATATTTTTCACAAATTGATTTACAAAACCAGGAATCAATGCATCAAAAAACTTCAATTTTAAATGAAGTAATATGTAACCCATTAATGCTTGTTTATTAATCAATACCCATCCTGTTTTTTCTAATTGATTAATAGAATCTAGTAATTCGATTTTTGAAATGATTGGTAAACCATCAACCCGATAAATGGGGTGATTAGAAGGCACATAATCTTTACAAAAGAAAAGTGCATCATAATTCTGATAGGTTGTAATTAAACGCCTTAATAATTGAAATTCCTCGGTATTTTGATTTTTACCATCTTTAATTTTATAGTCTCGAAATTCGTTAATGAAATTTTGAAACTTATCAAAGTTGAACTTTTCAATTTGCAATTCTAAAACCGAATCAAAATCATTAAAGAAAAAATGATTATGTGCATCATACATGACATGCCAAAACAGCTCAGTACTCCTCATAACCTGCATATTTATAAATATAATAAAAATCTATTACTTATTCTTATCCATGATCCACATCAGCATACTCGGAATAATCTTGATTTTAGCAATATGTAACCAGGTGTAAATGAGATCATCACGATAGTATTGTTTCATTCTCTTAAACTTTTCAGTTGATAAAAGCCTAGATTCGGCCACAGCCCAAAGGTTATATTTACAATTGATGATTTCAATAATAATGGTAAATACCGTTTGGAGGCCCAGTTTTTTATCAGCATTTTTTGAATGTTAATTATAAAATGGACTTTATTACATCATCACACTGAGTTGGATATCCTCCTACCTCAAAGCGCTTCCATAATTAAACAAAAATATATTTCTAGTTTTTTATAATCATGGGACACAATAAATATTCAGATTTTTAAATTTTGTAATTCTCAACTTAGTAACTTGATTACATTATAAATATTGAGCGACTATTACTCAACTAATTTCATATAAATCCAACCCGTATCATTTAAATTAGTACCCAAACCCCAGTTTTTCCCCTTATCGTAAGAAGAGTCATTTAATAGAATAAATTCAGAACCTTTTTTCAGCTTTTTAATAATTTTTGAATTTTGATTCGGCTCTTCACGGAAGTTTGCCATTTCAACTTTAACAGTATATTCTAATGGATCAAAAAACCATTTTTTAACATAATCAAAGGAGAAATAAACTACAGCTATGATTACTAATAAGGCAATAGTACAACCAGTTTCCCCACTACTATCATTATTTTTCCTTGATTCATATTCTTTCTCTCTGTTTGCATCAATTATAATTTTATTTGCTTTACATCTGGTACAGGTTGTACTAAATAAACCTTCTTGAAATCCCATTTCTCGACCGCAATTAAAACATGTACTCATATTAAATTATTTTTTAAATTAAAAAAAAATGCAAAAAACAACTGTCATTCTCGCGCAACTATAGCACTTTGCAAATTATAAATAAAAAAACCTATGCAAAGGCCTATTCCAGATGATTTGATTAATTCAACAACATATTCTCCACCATCAGGAATAAAAATCAATACAATCACTACAAAATATAAAATAACATTCGATTTAGATTTTAACGTATTTATTATTCTATACTTTAATTTATCTGAAGAACCTTCATTTAATTTTAAATCATATTCTTTTCTATATTTAGGATTCAACAATTTAAAAATCAAACGCCAACCCAAAATGCTGTTTAAATAAAAATAATTCCAAAACAAAAAATAATTTTTAGATTTTTTATTAGTAATTTCATTAGAGGAAATTAAATTATAAAAATAAAATTGATCATATAAACCATATAGAAAACTTGTTCTTACAAAAAATTTCTGGTGCAATAAAGCTTTTCCAATAGCAGCTTTCTTTAGAAAATAAAATGCCTTTTTATTATCTGAAAGGAGTAAATGAATATTACCGATATTTCTATATGTTAAAATAGTATCGTCGTGTGATTTTCCAAAATATTCCAACTGGATTTCTAATGCTTTATTATAAAATTCAAGTGCTTTTAAATTATCATTAAACTCTAAAGAGTTTAAACCAATATTTGAGTATATCTGTTGTAAAATATCTTTATTGGAATTACATTTGATAGAGGATTTCAATGCTCTAAAATAGAATTCCTTAGCATCTTTATGCAAATCATTTTTACTAAAAATAAATCCCAATTTATTCAAATTCCAAGCAGTAAACAAATGAAATTCACCAAAAATAGAATTATTTATTTTCAGTGATTTTTCTAAATAATATTTAGCTTTTTCGAAGTCGTTTTTGCGATACCACAAATCGCTCAAAGATTCATAAAGTCTCGCAATGTCTGGGTGATCATCAGATGAAACTGCAGTTCTCAATGAAAGTGACGTTTCAAAATATTCTTTTGCCTTTTCTAGATCTCCCTTTTGAATCCAAACTTCCCCAATATTTCGATATATTATATGTATTAATGGATCTTTTAAATTTGAAAATATTTTTAATGATTTGTTATAATTATTTAAAGCTTCATCATATTCCCCAATGGAGTTATAAAAAGTACCCAGATTATTATATGATTTTGCAGTAGAGGGATGTTGATCCCCATTAATTTTCAAACGGATTTCTAATGCCTTTTTATAATATTTATTTGCAAGGTTTAAGTTATTTTTTCCAGCGTAATTAACACCCATTAAGTTGCAAACATCTCCAATTAAATTATGCTCATTCCCATATTGTTCTTCAAATATTTTCAGCGCTTTAATACAACAATCTAATGATTTATCATAATCACCCTGGGATTTGTAATTACTTGCTAATTCAATGTAGGATTCTCCACAAATAGGGTGTGTTCCTCCAAAATTATTTTGTCTAATAGATAAAGCCCTTTCATGAAATTTAATAGCTTTATTATAATCTGCAACGGATTCAAATTGCTTTCCAATTGTGTGATAATAATCAGCTTCTATAGGTTTTTCCTCAAGTAATTCAAGCTTACTATTCTTATCGGATTCTTTTAATTGTCCTATTGATTTGATAAATAAAATTGCTTCATGTGTAATTCTAGGTTTGATATTACTATTTAATTCTTGATAGAGACATTTAACTACATCATTCTTTCCTATATATTCAAGGTACGAGATACTTTTATTTAATAATGCAAAATCATTTTCTGTTGGATTATCTAATAATTTCCTTAATACTAGAATAATTTGATTTTTTATCAAATCAATATATTCAACATCATTTTCTTTTAACCCTTTAAAATTTAAAAATGCGGTTGCTAGTGGTTTGATGCAGTTTCCAGAAATTTCATTGCTTTCATTGTTATCTATCAACCACATTAATCTCGAATATTCATCCTGTTGTACATCCCTAATTAAACAATGTTCCAAACCTTCATTTACCCCATTCAATTCATTGTTTTCTATTAAATGCTTCAATACTTCAGGATTCAGACCTTGGGTTTGATTATAAATAACTTCCCCTAAAATAAAATGAAAATACCCCTCCACCGTGAAGCCTACATAAAGTTTTTCATCCCTAACAGATTCCGTTAAAACACCTTCTAATAACATTTGCTGATAAGGAGAATCGATTTGAATACTCTTCACAAAATCTCCTATTTGCTCGTCGTCGAAGAGCAGATCGACCGGCAGTGTGTTTTGCTCATGCTCGAGCATGAGTTCTGCTAGTCGGTACAATAAGAGGTGATTAGTGGTCATTTAATGAGTTCAATTTTCCTTGGACATGCTTTATGTGAGGATGGTCCTCGTCAAGTGAATTTAAAAAAATGGAGTGTGACTTCTCATAACATTTCTTAGCCTTTTCATATTCGCCTTTTTCTTCCCAAACTTCACCCAAACTATAAAACGAACTTCCTGTAGAAGGGTGTTGGTCTCCATGCACTTTTAAGTCGATTGCCAATGATTTCTCGTAATATTCTATTGCCTTGTTGTATTCACCTTTTTCGTACCAAACTACTCCCAAATTGTCATATAACATCCCTGTATGAAGATGTTGGTCTCCATGCACTTTTAAGTCGATGGCCAATGATTTCTCGTAATATTCTATGGCCTTGTCGTATTCGCATTTCTCGTACCAAACTTCACCCAAATTATTATACGATTCCCCTGTGTAAGGATGTTGATCCCCATGCACTTTTAATCGAATCGCCAATGATTTCTCGTAATATTCTATGGCCTTGTCGTATTCGCCTTTCTCGTACCAAACTTCTCCCAAATTATTATACGATCTCCCTATAGAAGGATGTTGATCTCCATGAACTTTTAAGTTTATTGCCAATGATTTCTCGTAATATTCTATGGCCTTGTCGTATTCGCCTTTCTCGTACCAAACTATTCCCAAATTATTATACGAATCCCCTACAGAAGGATGTTGATCTCCATGCATTTTTAAGTCGATGGCCAATGATTTCTCGTAATATTCAATGGCCTTGTCGTATTCGCCTTTATTTTTCCAAACTATTCCCAAATTATTATACGAATCCCCTACAGAAGGATGTTGATCTCCATGAACTTTTAAGTTTATTGCCAATGATTTCTCGTAATATTCTATGGCCTTGTCGTATTCGCCTTTATTTTTCCAAACTATTCCCAAATTATTATACGATTCCCCTGCAGAAGGATGTTGATCCCCATGCACTTTTAATCGAATCGCCAATGATTTCTCATAGTATTCTATGGCCTTGTCGTATTCGCATTTCTCGTACCAAACTATTGCCAAATTGTTATAAGATAACCCTGTAGAATGATGTTGATTTCCATGAACTTTTAAGTTGATTGCCAATGATTTCTCGTAACATTCTTTGGCCTTGTCGTATTCGCCTTTTTTGGACCAAACTATTCCCAAATTATTATACGATTCCCATGCAGAAGAATGTTGATCCCCATGCACTTTTAAGTCGATGGCCAATGATTTCTCGTAATATTCAATGGCCTTGTCGTATTCTGAAATGAACCCGAACTGTTCTGCTATTTCGTGATAAAAATCTGATACTAATTCTGTCTCCTCATTGATAGATAGTTTTATTACACGATCAAGATTATTTTTTCTTTGTGAATGATGAATATGTTGTATGGTTTTTAAAAATAATACAGCCTTATTCAATAAATTGGGCTTGATTCTTTCATTTATTTGTTTGTAAAGTAATGTAACGATCTGATTTTTTTGGACTTTCTCTAATATCTGCAAACTCTCAGTTAATGCATTAATATCTTCAGTAGTTGGGTTTAATAATAATTCGTTTAGTACCTTGTTGATTTGTAAATCTATTGCTTCTTGATATTCTTCTTGTGATTTTATAGATCCTCGAAAACTGGAAAATGAATAAGCCAATGGCAATGCAGAAATATCATTCGTCTCACCTTTACTATCTATCAACCACATCAACCTAGATAAATCATTATTTTGTACATCCCGAATTAAACACTGCTCTAAGCCTTCTCTGATTCCATTCAATTGATTGTACACCAATAAATCTAGAAGTGCCTTTGGTTCATGTTCATTTGTTAGTTGGTCAATTACCTCCCCTAATAAGTAATGGAAATACCCCTCCACCGTGAAGCTTACGTAGAGCTTTTCATCACGAACCGTTTCCGTTAATACTCCCTCGAATAGCATTTGCTGATAAGGCGAATCGATTTGAATAATCTTAACAAAATCGCCTATCTGCTCGTCATCAAAAAGCAAATCAACAGGCAGAACATGCTGCTCATGTTCTAACATGAGTTCTGCCAGGCGGTATAACAATAAATGATTGTCTGTCATGACTTGCCTATTGTGAAATTAACTTCTCGTGATATAGTGTCCAGATACTGATAAATCCACCACGGCTTTTGGGTAATCCTTTCCCATTATTTAACTCCAAAAACAAGCGTAGTAATAACGGATTATCCAATTGGTCACTAAGTGAACGATCATGATATGTCAATTCTTCGTAAGAGAAATTGGGTTTGCGACGCACTTTATCTTGCTTATTACTCACGTATTTATTCCAGGCACCTTCTACTTCAACTTTATTCAAAGGTTTGAGCCAATGACAAGATCGCGCTACAACATTTTCCTCCCGATTGCCTTCTTTAGCATCGCTGTATATAATGGGCTCATACTTCTCATCGGCCTGCGGCAATTCACTCTTGGTGTTCACCCGCCAGCTCAACACAATTTTGATGTGACCGCCGTTGTATTTCTCCAAAAACTCAATGATTGATTCGAATAAGGCTTTGGAATTGGCATTCTCATTGGCACCGTCTATTAAAATCATCAAAGGATTCTCCTGCTCATATTTCACAAAACCGGCTTCTTCCAAAGAACTGTCATCTGTAAGGTTCAACCTGTAACACAATTCTTCCCAAATGCTTGGGGTACGGAAACGATTACCACGCAGTAAAATGGTATCCAAATCACGCTCCGCGTACTGACGGTTCATTTCAACCAACAAATTCGTTTTCCCGCTTCCCGCCTCGGCCGCCAAGAAGAACAAACCAGCGCGAGCTCCTACCCATGACCGAAGAGCTACCTCTGCATCCTGCCTTTCCTGATAGATACCCTTGATCACTTTCTTTTCGCTTAAAAGCGATTGAATAGTTGCTTCGTTATTTTCTTTCAAAACAGCTTTCCAGCTAACTTCATCCAAATCCTTCATGGAAACAGGTTCTCGTTTCTCTTTCTCACGAATCATCAAGTTCAGCTGTTCCAAGACCTTTTCATTGTTGGTTTCACCATGAACACTTTCTGGGCTAAAAAACACGATCCGACTACCAGTATTTTGCTCATAGACCATCAGCTTTGCCCGTTCAGAAACTTCTTTGATGAAATATTCTCCTGGCAGAATAAAGAAGGGTACAATGCTCATCTCCTCGTTACTTGAGTTTAAAATAGCAACATTGGATTTCAATTTCTGACGAAGATTAACTTGGGTAACTTCATCGCCCATTAAACGCCATGAAACGGTTTTGTCGCTGCTAACGATGGTGTAGTTTTTACAGAAATCGAGTTTCACCAATAAATCCTTTAAAAGCCCGAAATTCTCCTGCCAAAGTAAAACACATTTTTGATCGGAGGGTACTGTGCTATGCCCCAGGTAATGATTACGGAAGGTGATTAGTTTCCCGATAGACGTCTCGCCCGCAGCGGCATATGGTTGGGTTTCCACCTCGTCATAATACCCCGGCAACTCTTTAACAAACCACCGGTGTCCGTTTTCATTTAAGGCTTTAATAGCACTGCGCATAAACGCGTTCCAATGTCCAAATTGAGGACGATATAAGAAATTATTAAATGCCCTATTAATTTCCCCAATTTTCAGGTTGCTTTTGAAGTATTCCGAGGCCGTCAAAAGACCTAAATATTTTAGATAATTCAAAAATACTTCCTTCAGTAAATGAAGTCGCTTAAAACCGTCTTCTTCCTCCAAAGCTCGTTTATAGGTGTGAGCTAAAAAATAGGGATAAGTTTCTATGATTTTATCATCCAATTCATCTTTTTGATCATTTTTTCTATCATCTTCAATAAGATCATTATTAAGCGCTTCTACTTTCAGCATTTCGGAAGATGAAAAAGCATAAGATTTTGAATTATAATCTAATATTACTGAACCAAAACAAGATTGATAGAAACCATGAATGCTAACATTAGTTGTTTCATCTCGAAAACGAAAATCATTTAAAAGAAGGAGTGATTCAAGGAATGCTTGCAAGATTGGCTCATACGTTTCAAATATGCTTTTACTCTCATTTTCAGAATATACTGTACCATGACCCACATATTTATTTCGAAAATTAATAAGGAGCGCTAAGGGGGTATTGGTAACCTCGATCACTTGTTTTTGACCCTTGCTATTAATTATATTGTTTTTCACCGTCAATCGCTTAATTTTTGGTTGCTTGTTTTGACTTTTTATTTTAACTCCACAAAAACTAGCAAGAGAAACAGGTAAAATTTCTGCGTTTGATTTGTCAATTTCTTGAATTAATCCAGTGATAGTAGATTCCCAAAGCCCGTGACTGTCCTTGGCTTTTACTGATTCAATTGAACTCCTTAGGTTTTCAGATATTTCTATATTCTCTTCGGCAATAACTATTAAACCATGCCCATATAATCTCAATGTTCCCAATACAACATCTGAAATCAAATGTAATCGCTTGAAATAAGTAGTACTAGTTTCCAATCTTCGCATTGGCAAACTAACGTGTATAGGCAGTGATTGGTAATTAAAACTGGCATTTTCTGTTTTCATAAAACTCATTTATTGATATTATAATATACTGGAAATTAAATCCTTTAAGGAAGAAATATTTATTATTTTCCTAAATATCTTGGATTCTAATATACTAGAATTCAAAAAAAATATCAGCTCAAATTTATGAACAACTAGTTTTTTTTTGTAAAGGTTAAATTTTAAATTGTAATGTAATATTTATCTAGTAATATCGTATAATAATGCAGTTGTGAAAATTTTGGTAAACTCAATCGAAACTGTTACATGTTATGGATACAAGGGTTAAGATTTCAAGCCACCGCAATATTGAGCTAATAAAGTCCTAGAAAAATACCATCAAGCTGATATTAGTCATCAACAGTTCCAAATCAAACATGGATACATTGGATCTCAATAATTATATTCTAATTAAATAATCTTTTACTTTGTCACTAGCGGCTAAAAAATGATCTATTTGTTTATCTGTAATAATTAGGGTGCATAATCGTGCTCTTGATGTTGCCACGTTAAATCTATTGGGATGAATTGAAAATGGAATACTTCCTTGTGGAATAACAAAAAAACAATAATCTACGGTCATGCCTTGTATTCGATCAATTGTTTCTATGATAATAAAATCAGGTAATTTAATGTTTGTTAATAGCTGAGATTGAAGCTGTCTAACCGTATCCCGGTTAAAAGCAAGAATCGCAATCTCCGATTTAGGGTTTATATCAGTTACATCTTTTATTATCTCAAGGATAATTTGAATACACTCGTTTGATGGTTGTATTCCATTATCCATTGTTATTTTTTTAACAGTAGTTCCTCCGTAATTATTCAATAAATTAAATGCGGTAGAACCAATTCTAAAAGGAATTGGGAGCGCTTCAGCAGATTTACTATTTAATCTATCTTGATAAAATACGTTGGTTGTATTTACTGCATTTTGTGTAAGGCGATAAGAATCTGTTAAAATATAGTTTTTCGAATTTCTGTAGTAATAACTCAATGTTTTTAACCCACAAACCATCCAATGGAAATTATTAGGGTCTTCAATAGAGTATTCTTTTTGGATGATAGGTTCTAATTGACAAACATCTCCGATAATAATGCATTTCTTACCCAATTTTCTTGCCAAAGCAATGGTAGATAAAAATGCCTGACTTGCTTCTTCCACAATTATATAATCAAAATGCTCTTCATCCATTGCTTTGGTGGCAATTTGACTCATCACATAATAGGTAGAAAGTAATAATTGTGGTTTCTGTTCTTTTAAATTCTTTAAAGGTTTTATCCCTTTTATTTTTTTATTTTTTTGCTCATCAGCAGTTAAGCTAGTTTTGAATATTTTACCCAATTTCAATGCATTTTTTAGATGTTCCTTTTCAGCTAACTCAATAAGTGCTCGATTGGTTAAAGCTGTTACCATGACCCGATACTCTGCCCTTATAAATGCATCACAAATTTGTGCCATAAAATAAGTTTTTCCGGTACCCGGAGGCCCTTGAATAATGACAGTATCACCTTCAAACAAAGCGGTTTGAATCTCTAATACAGTATTATTGGTATTAAACGTTATAGGACTCCAATTTGGGTTTTCAATTGAGATACTCAAATATGGATTACTCTCGGGCTCCGCTGATTTTACAAATCCAACAAGATTAATCAAGTATTTCAATGGTGGATCTGTAGGACCAAGAAAAACCAGTGCATTTCTTTCAAATTTTGAAACATCTTGTTCTTTTATTCCTGATACACCCACAATCGTGTGGTCTTTTTCATAATTAAAAAATACCGTTGTGGCTTCAAACTGTGATAAACATTCCGACCTTAAATCTTTATAGGTGATTCCGCCCCATTGTTTTACATTATGATCTTGAAACTTGGAAATAAAACAATGCAGGTTCTCGTTTCTCCTTGGTGGAGGACAAATAGAACTATCAAATCGAAGTATGATATTTCCTCTTGTTTCATCATACCCTTGATAGCGGCAAATATAAAGCTGCTTATCTACAAACATTTTAGCCGCTTGTTTGGTCAAAAGCTTCTCAAATTCAAATGTTTGATAATCAAGTTCGGCTTGGAGTAATTCAGTATGTTTTATTTGTTTAATATTCTTCATCCGGGATCATCAGTTTTAGCAGTTCTTTAGATTTATTACTTGCATAATCTCTATCAATAATTAGTAAGCGCTTATTAGCACTTCGATTGCTATCACAAAAATTAAATAATTCTTCCATTGTTTTCTCATTTTGGTATAACAATAGATGATTAGTATTTAAGCTCAATAGCTCTTCTGCCTGATGATAGATCTTGATAGGTATTTTATTACCAAAATCAAGGGCCATCATATATCCGTCATCCCTCATTTTAATAAGTTCTACTGGGGCAATGTATGCAAAGCTACCTCTTGCACTGTGCACAATGTATTTCTCTCCATTACCTTCCAAATAATTAAACTCGCGATCACTTTCATCTACTTTATCAAACCGTATATTTCTATACTTAGCCAGCTTTAATTTAGCAAGTAAATTGTATATTTTTTTCTTTTGCTCACTAGGTGCAGTATTTAGTTGCAGTAATTCTTTGATTTCAACAATATGTTGACTCCATTCAGTTCCTTCTAATTCATTGGCGATAAAATCTTCAACTTCCTTTAAAAAGGGGTCTTCCTTCTTAGATAAATTAGTAGTTTCCTCATTTTGAATTGACTCCTCGGTGTTGCTTTCAATTGATTGAATCACAAAAGGTTTCGGTTGAAAAATTAATTTATTTTCTAACTCTTGAATTCGTTTTAATATGTCTTGAGCGATTTTATTAGAAGTATATTCTTCAATTTCTATACCTATGCTTTTTAGATATTGAACTATTAAGTAATCTTCCATATTCAGCATCATCATTATTTCCTTTTCCAGTCTAATAGCAGAAAGAAGTTTGCTTAATACATAGGATATATTTAAAATCACGTTGGGACTTTTCCAATTTTCAGAAATTAGAAAATTGTTTTGAACCTCATCGTAATGATACATTACCTGTTCACCTTCAAATTCATTTGATTCATGCACAAATACTGGTCGAATGTTATCGCATCTGATGAAATTTGTAATTGATATCTTTAAAAAACGTTCGTACAATGATCTATCTAGATCATTTATAACCATTTTGTTTTTTAGCAGTAATGTAATTGGTCCAATAAGCTTTAAAAGTTTAATTTGTAAATCATAAAATGCTTTTTCATTTTCTGCTTGATAACTAAAACTATCTATAATTTTAACTCCAAATGCTTTAAGAAGCTTCTCAAAAAAGGGATGTTTTGTATCTACATTCTTAGGAATCAAAATGGTTTCTATGCCATTTGAAATATTCTTAAAGCCAACAGTATTTATATAAAGTAATTTATTAGGAAGCGTATTCTTTTTGGTTGTACTTATTAAATGCTTATTATTGAACCAATTATTAATAACTATTGTGGTATCTTCAAGACCGACTTCTAACCTTGATAATAACTCATTATAAATTAATCCTATCCGTTTTTCATCCTCTTTATTAATGAAGCCTTGTGTTTTTAAATTCAAGGATATTTTATTTAGGATATAAAGCAGATCTTGTATAGAAAATTTTGTTTTAAATTTTAATTGTTTACTCCAATTCTCAGGAACTACCATATTACCTTTAAAAACTGGCAAGTATTCTCCTGCTATTTCTTTCACATATTCTGAATTAGTAAAAGTATCTGAAGCTAATTGCACGCCAGCATATGTTGGAATACACTTTACGTTTTGAAAATACCAAAATATATAACCAGGAACTTTAGTTGTATTTGACAAATAACGACCCCAGTTCATTTCATCCAGCGAGGAAATTGTTAATCCCTTCCCTAAATTATACTTTTTATATTCTCTTTCAGGACAATTATTTCTTCGTGAGGTACCTGTGCCGCTTAATGCCAAATCATATTTACTAAAAATTCTTTCCCAAAAAAGAATCGAGAAATCAAACTCTTTTGAATGCTCTAAAAATGAAAAATACTGTAGATAAAACGAAACTTCATAGTTTGGGAGATTTGGTGTGAATATTCCAATTAAATGTGGATAGTCATGCCCATCCTTTGCAAAAGCATTTGAGTTATTCACATATTCCGTAGGAAGTTCAGAGGAGAGTTTTTTTGAAGACTTGATAAACTCAATATCATCTATAACACTGAGTTGCTTAAAAAACGACTTACATTCCTGAGGGCTTGATATTTCAAGATAGTCTTCCACTAAATAAGCCTCATTTGGTAATACTTTGCTAAAATCAGTTGTAGGATTAAAAGGTAAAGAGAACACGGATTGATTTGCCTTTTTAAAACCTCTATTCGTTTTTAGAGGTAACTCTTGCAAATTAGTATAGTGATCGTCTTTAAGTTTATTGTCTTTGTGGAGCTCAAAAATGAATTTTGTAATTTTTAGATAATTCTCAGAATCTACACAGTTTTCAATATTACCAATGATTTCTTTTTCAAGATATGCCAAACTTCCAGGATCTGTAACCCCTAATTTTTCTAACCATACAATTAGTTCCTTATTTGACTCAATATCCTCAAATACCTCACTATTAATTAGCGTATTTTCAAAATCATTCTCTTTATCAATAGCTATTGGAAAGCAAAGTCGTTTAATAAAATCTAATTCTCTTTCTTGATTAATAATTAGTTTATTGTTGGTAATAGCAGTATACCATTTCCCCGAAGTATCATTCAGTTCAAATGGTCTAAGGAAATTAAGTAAGTTAGCATTATTCCCAATAGTTATGAATTGGTTAACATAATTTGTAGAAAGAAATTCTTGTAATTGGTTTTCATTTAATACCGTTGCATCCAATTTCTTTAAAACCGCATTTTTTTCAGAACAAACAATTAAACTACTCCCTTTGATACTTAAGCCATCATTGGTAGAATTTAAAAAAGCAGCAAATGCATCTGGTAACTTGATATCAACTTTTTGTAAATCAAATGGATCCAGAACTACTTCCCTTAATTTGCACAAATTGTTATTTCTGTCTTTAAGAATTGTAAACTTTTCTATACCTATCCTTAATCCCTCGTTTATTTTTTTGCATAGATTATCAGTTTCTGCTATTATTCCATTTCTGAAAATGGAAAGATAATTTTCTTCAAAAAGATTATTACTTAAGAACTCAGAACCAAATTCAACCGTTTTGTAACCAATTACTTGAAACAGCCATTCATTCCATTTTCTGTTTTTATGAATTTTCTCTCTACTGGCGTCTAAAATGAAGTTACAGTTCACAATAAATGGAAAATTATATTCTTTAACCGTAGTTGGCAAATATGAATATAGTGGACTTGTACCGTGTTCCATGAGCTTAATGTTATCAAAAGATTCACATACTTTTATGGCAAAAGATATCTCAGTCTTTTCCATTTCTTGAATCTTCTTCGGTGTTTTAGGATCAGATTTTAATTCCTTTTGAATGACTTCTGGAATACTGTGCACCCAATTTTTCACATACCAATTGGAAATATTTTGCTGGTTACTTTGAAGCGTAACAATGTTTTCTATTGTAGAGCTTTTTAGCTTTTGTAATTCTAATTCTTGTTGGTTAAAAGTTAGGGTAACCTTACTAATTCTTCTTAAGAATAGTAAAAATTTCGCATCTGCAAACAACGAATTTATATTATTAAATAAGGTTTGACTATCATTTATTTTGATAGCCGTTTTCACCGAATATTTTTTATTTTCTAAAATAGTATCAGCAGCTTCATCGTTTGTAGTCACTGACAATATTGGCATCATTTGCCAAGGACAATTAAAAACAACTCCGTTTTTTTCTTCCCAAGTATATTGATTTCCCCATGCAGGATTCCAACCTTTTTGCATGGCAAATTCTCTATCAAATCTAAATAAAGTATTTTCTGTTTTTACATAAACAATACCTTCTGGCTGACCAAAAACCGACTTAAAACCAATTCCCTTATAACCAGTTTTAGTAGCATCGTTTGTTTTGGTACCTAAGCCAATACTGCATAAGCCTCTTATATCTCTTGAAGTGAAAGGAGCTCCATTGTGAGAAATAACCACATACTTATCTAATATATCAATAGAAAGTTCAGCATCTTCGTTTAGTGCAGCATCGTCAGCATTTTGGATTAATTCATAAATGAAACGCTTGTCTTCGGAATAAATATCAGTAGCTAATGATTCAACTGAGTTGGCCAAGTTTACAATTTGAAAGGGAGAGTTTATATTGATGTTTTCTCTAAAAATTTCATCAAGGGTTTTTTCTAAAACAGAATCTCCATCGACAACTGAGGTTTCAAGAGGCTTAAATCTTTTTACCAGCATGGCATAAGGATTCTTGCCTCTGTATCTATCTTGGGATAAGGTCAATTCAATTTCGTACCGATTACCATCTTCTAAACCTCTTTTTAGAATATGATAAATACTTATTCGTTTTTCATTGCCTTCTATAGGGTACTCAATAATTTCACCATTTAGGCGTATGTTTCTAAAATATCCAAAAGGCTTACTACCTTCACGTAATGTTATATTTTGAGGAACATGAAAGTCCGCTTGGAAAATAAATTTTTCAGTACCCCAGTAACGCTGCAGTTTATTTATCGCTTCTTCTCTAGTTATCATTATATACTTTTATTTCGTAATCTCATACCATAAAAATCTATTACTTATTCTTACCCATGATCCACTTCAACATACTCGGAATTTTCTTGATTTTAGCAATATGTAACCAGGTGTAAATGAGATCATCACGATAGTATTTTTTCATTCTCTTAAACTTTTCAGTTGATGAAAGCCGAGATTCGGCCACAGCCCAAAGGTTATATTTACAGGTAAAAGCTTCAATATTATTGATTAGATCCTGCCTACCCCTTTCAAAGTCTGGAAACTCTACTTTACCTTGTTTTTGTTTCTTTTGAGGGATGGGATATAACCTCTTAGTATGGGGAAGAAAACAATA
>Ga0181590_10000610_pt1 | contig 28754 bp, 28 predicted proteins | sample 071ome_34_FD_132446 | JGI IMG/M metagenome (GOLD analysis project Ga0181590, IMG submission 132446) | Coastal salt marsh microbial communities from the Groves Creek Marsh, Skidaway Island, Georgia - 071411BT metaG (megahit assembly) | ecosystem: Environmental > Aquatic > Marine > Intertidal...
ACATCAAATACCTGATCAGTGGATCTTTTCCAAGGATGAAGATGAAATAAAAGTGAAGGTTTCCGGTAATGTAAAAATCAACAATCCCCTGGCTGTAAAAAACCTGACTTTGAATGGTATGGGAATAGCGTGTTTAGGAATGAATATGGTTGAAGAAGAAATCGAAAAAGGCAGTCTGGTCACAATTTTAAATGACTACAAAATACCTCCCAGAATTTTCAGGGCCATTTATCCGAAAAAAAATTACGTACCGGCCAAAGTTAAAGCTTTTATTGATTTCTTGCTGAGCGAACTAAAAAAGGAAGGACCGATAATAAAATATGATGCCCCATATTATCTGGTCAATTAAATATCACTCAACAACTTCAGCAAAGACGCTAGTTTTTAAGCAAACTGCTGATTTTTCCTCAGGTTACTGCATCCAGTAAGAAAAACGCTTGTGTCATGAAAAAAGCAGATTCTGCAAAGCGCCTCAACACGAAATAAAAAAGCAAACCGAACACAGTCGGTGAGTTATATCGTCATGAGACTAAGCCGAAAGCTTTATTCCTGAACAACGAAACACTCCTGAGGGTTCCACTTGGAATCATCGGCTTCTTTTCTGAAATTTCTGCTAACCACATAGGGCTCCATAAGGTACACAGGATCATCCACAACAACCGTATCAAACAGCCAGGTGTATCCATCTGCCAATTCAACCACTTCGAAATATTCAGTCACCGTCGTCTGGTCACTGTATGGAATACCATTTTTACGAAGATAACCCGGAATCAAATTATCAGTATGCGCAACAAGCGTTCGACCTTTATTGCCAAACCCGCCAATCGTTCCCAAAGAGTTTCTTGTCGGTGTTGAGATACCACGACTCCAGGAAGCAATTGTATGCCCTTGCCTGGAGGCTTCCCCACGCGGAGCATCTTCATCAAAATGGAAATAGCGTGTTTGCATACCCGAATCAATTTCCATCTTCAGGGTTTCATTATCATCCCAACTAATCCTGAGTCTGGCAGGTTCACTCATGATTACCGGAGCCCCATAGCCGATACACTCATTTCCTGCATCGTTTTCGGGACGCCATTGCATGGCAATTTCTCTGGCTGCTTCATTTTCCGGAATACTTGAAAAATCCCCGATTAATGGTGTCACCATTCGCCATATCCAGTCTTCAGAAATAACTGATACCCAAACGCCAGTCATATCGGTAAGTGCCGCTTCCCTTCCTGTCGGCATGGAAGACTCATCAGTCTGACCAACAACCAGATTAAGCGGAAGACAAATCAGAAAACAACCGACTAATTGCAAAGTATTTTTTTTCATACGCTTATTCCATCTCCTGCATTAAACTTTGGTATACCGCTGTCACAAACTCAATATTGCTTGGACCACCTCTTGCTCCACCGTATTCAGTGTCGTAATCAAAAGTGGGATCACTGGCGATGACTTCTTCCAGGCTGGCACCTTTTTCAATCTGATCAATGATGCGGTCTCTGACGATGTAAATCATATTCCGGTATTCAACAACATCAATTTCATCACCGATACGGCCATGTCCCGGAACAACATAAGTTCCTCCTTCTGCAAAAGGCCCCGGCACCATCAATTCAAGAATAAAGTTCAAGGCATCAATCAAACCATTAACACTGCCTCCACGTTCCAATTCTATTTCCGGATACAAACCGGGCGTAAAAATATCTCCCGTGCTTATCACGTCTGAATTTCTGAAATACACAATGCTGTCACCATCCGTGTGCGCATTCGGCATGTGGTATACAAGAATTGCTTCGCCATTTTCAAAAAAATCTTTTCTGCTGGAGAAGTAGGTATTGGTGACAGTGAGAGAAGGAATATTGTGATCAGTCAGGTAAAAGCGGTTCAGCACATTTTCATGACTTAATATCGTCACGCCTCCGACAGCACCGCCAATAGCAACAGAACTATCCGGCCTGAAGAGCCCAACTCCCGAGTTATCTCCCAGTGTATTGATGAGGTCATTGCCTGCTATATGAGCAGCATCAAGATGAGTTGTGATCAGGTAATGCGCTGGCCTGTCCGAAATTTCCCTGATCATGGACATCATCTCGGGAACAATCTCGGGATCAGGAGAATCCACAAAAACCAGAGAATTGTCCCCGATTTGCACAGTCACATTAACATCACCCCCATAGAGCATATAGACCTGATCCTGCACATGCAGCAGTCGCAGTGAGTCTTCCTGTGCAACAACATTCTGAATCAGAACCAACAAAGCCAGTGACTTTATTAATCCTGTGATAAATTTTTTCGTATACATAAATTGCCCTGTTTCTTAAAACTTTAAAATAGAGATAGATAAGTAGTTTTATCAGTTACATTCTTCTGTGCTACAAAATTCTGCATCACCAACCAGCGGCCCCATATTGTCACGAAACTCAGGGTACATTGTTTCGGCTCCCCCACGCACGCCTCTCATGGGCAGACGATAGTTCTCCGCAAACTCCGTAAGAAAAGGATTTTCACCCGGCAGATAGTTTGGCACCAGATTGTTAGGATTAATTGGTAACTCTTCCGAGTAGTCACAATTGAAAAAATCTATTCTGAAACTGGGGTCGTAGACCCAGTCCTGGGTTCGTACCAAAGGCTCTGTGAAAAAAACCGGATCATCAATAACTGTCACAATGGTCAGGTAGTCATCATGCAGCATCCAGTGTTCGGTAAATGTGCGCTCGCTGCTCGAAGGAATGCCGTTTCTTCTGTGGTAGCTTTCTTTAAGATGTGTTGTCGTAATCGTTAGAATATTACCGTCCCAAACCCCGGTAGAAAAACCCTGAAAAGTATGCGGAGTACCTGCCGGTGGATGCTCCCTGCCATCCAGCCAGATAGTGCGCTCCATATTGTTCCAGCCCATTCTGGTTTTGAATGCCACTGCCTGTTGCGTACGTGGATCAATTTCACGTTGTACACGCATGTAGGAAAGACCTCTCATGGCGTAATCTCCACCATGAGGACGACAGATATATTCTGTAACAGTAGAGATTCGATCTGGCTGGTAACTCTCTCCTCGCATCCTTGCCTCTGCATTAATCGGCATGGCTGTGAAATCACCAAAATGCGGACCTGGCCCCCTTTCCGGACCATCTTCATGAAACAATGGCCTCCATTCACCCGAAAAATCAACCTCCTGTGCAATACCTGCTGCACAGACGAGACTACTCACTGAAACTGTCAGTATTTTCAAAAAGTTTGTTAAGGTCATAATTGCTCCAGTATCCTGACTAATTTTTACAATAGAAGCGTGAGTATGGATCGCAAAGCAGTCTTCATTGGCATTGCTCCATATCACAAAATATTTTATCCCCCAGGGGCGGCCCTATAGAAAGCACGGGTTTTCTCCAAATCTTTAACGACATAGGCGTTATGATGCAGCCTGGAAGGCGGGTTATTTTTTGCACTCATTTTTATTACCTCTTATTTTTAGCTGTCTATTAAGAATAGTTATTATCCATAACAAAGTAGAATAATAAACCTTTTACCAAGAGAATCTGCTCTCTTCCCTGTGCCCTAGCGCATGCAGCACTTGAATATTCTTCTGAATCCTTAAGATTCCCTTAAGTTTACTGCTTTAGTCTTTACCGCACTGAAATACTATAAGGTTGAGTTCGTTATGACGACTTACGCACTAAAGACGACATCCGATGTTATAAAAAGCAAAGCCTCGCGCAGAAAGTCACTGTTCAGCAAATTGTTATCTCCAGCTCCTGAGTTCAGTTTAAGCCACAGAACAGACGCTGACAGAAGTGTCACTGAACAATTTATCAAACAGCAGTTTCAGAAAAGTTACGACGCTGACATCCATGAATTTTTCCCCGAGCTGCTGTGCATGCGCTGCTTTGACAATCTTTCGGGCACGGCTGGCATGCGTACTGCAAAAAACACAAGATTGTTTCTTGAGCAATATCTGGATCAAAACATTGAAAGCGAGCTATCCCAGAAATTTGAAAAGCAGATAAATCGTGACGGTATTGTCGAAATTGGTAATCTGGTATCAAGTCAGCGTGGTGCCAGCCATCTTTTATTTTTACTGTTTACGTCAGTATTACATCAGGCCGGTTATCAGTGGATAGTCTTTACCGCCACAAAAGCCCTGTATAACAACCTCACTAAGCTGGGTTTTGACATTAGCTCTCTTTGCGAGGCCGATCCCTTAAAACTCGGTGACAACGCGCTAGACAGCTGGGGTAAATATTATGAGACCCAGCCTCGGGTCTTTGCCGGCAATCTTGATGACGCCATGCACATTATCCGAACACGACCACTGTATCGGCGTATTCTGAAATTATATTCCAAACAAATTAACTACCTGGCCAAAGAGTTTAAAGCTGCCCAGCATGACTGATCTGCTCAAGCAATTAGAAGAAATTGTTCCGACTGAAAAAGCTGTTTTAAGCGATGGAACCAGGGTAGTCAGTCTTGAACAACTGACTAAAGAGGTTGACCATTTCAGCGGAATTTTAAAAAAACTCGCTGTCAGCAGACTGGCGCTTTATGCCGATAACTCGATTGGCTGGCTTGTCGTTGATCTGGCCTGCCAGAAATTGAATATCTGCTTGCTGCCGCTGCCGGACTATTTTAGTAACGAACAGCTTGTACATGCACTAAACAGCAGCGCCATCGAATATATTTTTACAGATCAGGCAAACCACCTGATCTCACGCTTACCCAAGCTGTCTCTGACAAAGAAGCTCGATTACACGACAGATTTGTGCTTTCTTGAAAATACAGAGACAGCAAAAAAACCGTTACTACCTGAATCCACCCAAAAAATTACCTTTACTTCCGGCTCAACCGGTCAGCCGAAAGGTGTCTGTCTCAGTCTGCACCAACAGCTGCAGCAGGCTGCAACCTTAGCGGCATTTATTGATATAAAAAATCCTGTTCACCTGTGCCTTCTTCCTTTGAGTACCCTGCTGGAAAACATTGCAGGAATCTACACCCCCTGGCTCGCTGGCGGCAGCATACAAATCCGCTCATTGGCAAAACTTGGCTATGGAGGCAGCCGACTGCTTGAGCCGGAAAAACTCTTAAAGTCTATTACTGAAATACAGCCCGACACGCTGATAGTGACGCCACAGCTACTCATGTTTCTGGTGCATTCAATAAAACAGGGCTGGCCGGTACTGAATTTAAAATTTGTTGCAGTCGGTGGCAGTAAAGTAGCGCCGGAATTGCTTGCAGAAGCCAGAAAATTGGGTATTCCTGCTTATGAAGGTTACGGACTGTCAGAATGTGCTTCGGTTGTCAGCCTGAATATTCCCAATCAGGATAAGCCAGGCAGCTGTGGCAAAGCACTTCCCGGATTACAACTGACGATTGGTGATGATGAAATAATGGTTTCCGGTAATGCCATGCTGGGTTATCTGAATGACCCTGCAAGCTGGTATCCATCGCTTATCCCTACAGGTGATCTAGGCTTTATTGATGCAGATGGATTTGTCCACATCCACGGCCGCCGCAAAAACCTTTTAATCTCCAGTTATGGCCGGAACATTTCACCTGAATGGGTAGAAAGTGAATTGCTGCTGTCCCCTTTACTTGCAGAGGCCGTTGTTTTTGGTGATGCCAGGCCTTTTTGCAGCGCGCTGATCTATCCTGCAAACGATTCGATCAGTGACATGCAGATCCAAAACGCCATCAAGCAGGCAAATTCGACTTTACCGGACTATGCCCAAATACAGGCATGGTTGAGACTGGAAGCTCCACTTTCAACAGACAGCAGGTTCATGACCAGTAATGGTCGCCCACGCAGAGAGGCTATTAACCAGTTTTACCAGACACAAATAGCTAGTCTGTATCAGCAAAAAGTAGACCAAAAAACCCAGCAAGCAAATGTGAGTAAGCCCCTATGAGCTTTTACCAGCAACTGATTGAGTCAACCCAGGAAGAACAACAAAGATTGTTAAGCGCACCAATTATCCAGCGTTGTTTTCAGGGTGATTTTACTTTGGATGACTACCTGAGTTTTTTGCTGCAGGCCTATCACCACGTTAAGCACACTGTCCCGTTATTAATGAATGTCGGCGCCAGATTACCGGAAGAAAAGGAATGGTTACGGGTTGCTATTGGCGAATATATTGAAGAAGAAATGGGTCATCAGGAATGGATTCTGAATGATATTGCTGTGTGTGGATTTGACAAGGAGATAGCAAGAATGCTGACACCATTACCGGCTACTGAACTAATGGTGTCTTATGCCTATGACATGATAAACCGGGTTAATCCACTGGGTTTCTTCGGGATGGTACATGTCCTTGAAGGCACCAGCATCAATATTGCCGACAAAGCTGCAGATATTATTCGCGAAAAATTAAATCTTCCCCGTAAGGCATTTTCATATCTCTATTCACACGGCACGCTTGATCAGGAACACGTGAAATTTTTCGAAAACCTGATGAATAAAATTACCGATGAAAAAGAACAAAGGCTAATCATTCACAACGCCAAAATGTTTTATAAACTCTACGGTGATATTTTCCGCAGTCTCAAACCTGAATACCATATCCCCAGATTTCTCATGAGTGAGCGTGACCATGCAACTGGCTAATAAACGAATTCTGGTCACAGGTGCTACCGGCGGTATAGGCTCAGCGCTTTGCAGACAACTGGAAAAAGCCGGAGCAAAACTCTTGCTCAACAGTCATAACGGAAATCAGCTTGATCGATTTCAGACAAGCCTTGATCTAAACCATGACATTGTTGTTGCCGACATCAGTTCCACAGAAGGCCGTCTGGAGATTGTAGAAGCCTGTAAGCAGAACGGCGGTATTGATGCTCTCATTAATCTTGCCGGCATTATGGATTTTGCCATGTTTGAATCCCAGCCCCCTGAGATTATTGAAAAAACATTGCTTGTTAACACCCTGGCTCCAATTCAGCTTATTAATTTATTACTTCCACTGTTACAGCAAAGAACAGAGTCAGCAATAATCAATGTAGGATCAACCTTTGGCAGCATTGGCCATCCTGGTTTTAGTGTTTATTGCGCCAGCAAGGCTGCTATCAAAACTTTTTCGGAAGCCCTTGCCAGAGAACTGGCTGACAGTAAAGTCAGGGTTTCCTATGTTGCGCCACGCGCAACTGATACAAAATTCAATACTGACAAAGTCAATGCACTCAACGCAGCCCTTGGCAATAAAGCGGACTCGCCAGACTATGTTGCCGCCCAGATTATCAAAGTGCTGGAGACTGGTGAAACCTGCAGATATCTTGGCTGGCCGGAAAAACTGTTTATACGTATCAACGCCCTGTTACCTGGGATGGTTAGCAAGGCGCTGGTTAAAAATCTCAATATCATTAAACAACATGCAGGTTCCTGAGGAGGAGTTATGACAACAATAAAAAACACCGTTCTATTAATGGTTCTGCTACCCTGTTCAATCGCGTTTGCTGATGTCGATGCTGACGTTATGCATTTACAGGAGCGCTGGGCAGAAGTTAACTATCAGCTTGAAAGTAATTTACAGGAAAGTGCCTTTGAGCAATTAATTGCCGAAGCAAACTCTGTTACAACAGAATATAATGACTCCGCTGCAGCATGGATTTGGAGTGGCATTATAAAGTCCACCTACGCTGGAGTTAAAGGTGGCTTGGGTGCACTTTCTATGGTGAAAGAAGCAAAAGCAGATTTGGAAACAGCGATGGCAATTAATCCTGATGCACTTGATGGCTCTGCTTACACAAGTCTGGGGACTCTCTATTACAGTGTCCCGGGTTGGCCTATTGCTTTCGGCAATGACGAAAGAGCTGAGGAACTTTTGCTACAAGCACTTACTCTAAACCCTGACGGAATTGACCCTAATTATTTTTATGGCTCATATTTAGCCAATGAAAAACGTTATGATGAAGCCCGTCAGTATCTGCAAAAAGCGCAACAGGCCCCTGCCCGACCTGACAGACCTGTGGCAGATGCAGGCCGTCAACAAGAAATTAGTGAGTTGTTGTCAGAAATAGCCAATAAATAAGACACATGCAGATATTGTTAGTTGAGGATGACAGACCTCTGGCGCTGGGATTGCAGAAAGCACTTCAAATCCAGGGCTATGCAGTTAACCATGTTGAAAATGGAAATGCTGCTTTACATGTTATCGCCACTGAAAAGCCGGATATTCTGGTGCTGGATGTAGGTCTGCCAGATATAAGTGGCCTGGATGTACTGAAAAAACTACGAAAAACTGAAACTGCTTTACCTGTTCTGCTACTGACCGCCAGAGACTCGACTGATGATAAAGTCGCCGGCCTGGATAGTGGAGCCGATGATTATTTAGCCAAACCTTTTGAGATGAGTGAGCTGCTTGCACGCTTGAGAGTGCTAGAGCGAAGGCTTACAAGTACTAAAACGTCAACTATCAATATCGGTAAAGTCTGCCTTGACACCATAGAGCAGCATGTCACCTACGAAGAAAAACAAGTAGACATGGCACGCCGGGAATATATGCTGTTAAAAAGCCTGATGGAAAATGCCGGCCGGATCCAAACCCGTGAGTCATTGGAGACCAAGCTGTATAGCTGGGGAGAAGAAGTCAGCAGTAACGCGCTGGAGGTACACATCCATCATCTACGTAAAAAATTAGGCGGTGATTTTATCAAGACTGTTCGTGGGGTTGGATATAAAATCAATACAGAGTCCGCCTAGTGGGTTCCATTCGAACATTTCTGATCGCAGGAATTCTGGCAATCCTGATTTTGTTCAATTTCATTGCTGCCCTGCGCGGTTATCAATCCAGTATGGCAGAAGCAGACATACTGTTCGACAATGAACTACTGGACCTATCTCGTCTGGTCGCCAATCTCGATCTTGAGCAATTAGGCGATGATTTTCGTTTGGGCAATAACCTGGCTTTCCAGGTATGGCAGGAAAACAATCAGACGGATAGACAATTAATAGGCGCATCTTTTCATGCGCCTGACTCGCCAATCAATATGTTTTCCCTCGGCTTTGATTACGCTAATTTTGACGGCTATCGCTGGCGTACATATACGCGTTACGATAATTTAGCAAAACGCTGGATTGTTGTTGCCGAACGAACAGATTTGCGTTTTATTCTGGCAGAAAACGTTGTGCTGGAGTCCATCACACCAATTCTGTTCGGTATTCCGCTGATTGGTTTGTTAATCTGGGTTATTGTCAGTCAGGGCTTAAAGCCTTTAAGGCAGTTATCAGAAGAGTTGAGTAAAAAACCGATTAACGATCTCAGTCCCTTAAAAGGCTATCACGCGAAAAATGAATTGAATCAGGTCGTACAATCCTTAAACGGCTTTATAAGCCGACTGGATCAGGCATTGGAGCGTGAAAAACGTTTTTCTGCTGATGCAGCGCATGAACTTCGTACCCCGATAAGTGCTCTGAAAATCCAGCTGCATAATTTACAACATGAGCTCAATGGCAAAAGTGAGGCATTCCTTGCTTTGCAGGATGGCGTTGATCGCATGCAGCATTTGATTGAACAACTGTTATCCCTGTACCGTTCCAGTCCGGATCAATTCACTGCCAATTGTGCTGAACTGGATTTATTTACTATCACGCAGGATGTCATCGCCCAGAATTATTCACTATTTGAAAAAAAACATCAGAACCTGGAACTGGAAGGAAAATCTGAAAAAATTATCGCTGAAAAATTTGCACTGGAAACAATGATCACCAACCTGCTTACCAATGCCTGTAAATACAGCCCTGAAGGTTCCAACATCAAGGTTCGTGTTGAATCTGATAAAGAGTGTGTTTGTCTGCTTGTTGAAGACAATGGCGCAGGGATACCTGACGCTGAAAAAGAACGCATTTTTGAACGTTTTTATCGCTCTTCGATAAATGACAAGTCAATGATCCCGGGTTGTGGCCTTGGTTTGACCATAGTCAAACACGCTGTAGATCTGCATGATGCAAAATTGACTCTGGAAAATGCCGAGTCTCATAGTGGTTCTGTTTTTAAAATCTGTTTCAAACGCAGCTGATGATGAATAACATGAAATTGATAATAAAATTCATTGCCATCACTTTTGCCGTCAGTTGCTACACACTAAGTCTTGGTGCTAACCAGGAATTTGAAATAGTTATTCAGGATCATCTTTTTTTTCCTTCCATGCTGGAGCTTCCTGCCGAACAAAAAATACGCCTGTTGATTATTAATCAGGACCCTACAGCTGAAGAGTTTGAAAGTTATGAACTCAATCGGGAAAAAGTTATTCCAGGTAATAGTCGTACTGTTATTTTTGTTGGCCCCTTAAGTCCCGGTGAATATCCCTTTTTTGGGGAATTTTATCCCCGAACAGCGCAGGGTATGATCATCGTCAAATGAAAGAGCTGAACTAAACTATGTTTTTGGATGCCGTTATACTTGTTCTGCAGGAAATTGTTGAGGCAGCTTTATTAATCAGCGTACTCCTGGTGTTAACCAGACTATTACGTCAACTCTGGCCAACTGATTTTAATTTGGGAAACTTCTGGCTTATCACATCTGCTTTGCTTGGCCTCATAGGCTCCTGGATTTATGCTCGCTTGATACCAACAATTTCTCTCTGGTTTGACTATGTCGGTCTGGAAGTAGTCAACGCATTCATTCAGACCTGCATTGTTGTCTTACTCTTAATGCTTTGTTATAGCCTTACCCGGGAGCGACTGAAAAAATACCCCCAACTCAGTAAACTGACTGGTATTTTTATAACACTGGTCGTGTCACTCGGCATTATTCGTGAAGTGTCCGAAATTATTATTTATGTCGCAGGCATTACTTCCCAGCCTGAAAATTTTGCACCCGTCATGATGGGATCATTTATTGCGCTGGGCATAGGAACCAGTGGCGGGATATTGCTGTTTTATTTTCTTTTAAGCCTGCCCTCGCTCTGGGCACTCAGGTCCTGCATGCTGTTGCTTGCCCTCTTTACCGGCAACATGGCCTCTCAGGCTTGCCTGTTACTCACTCAGGCCGATTGGTTACCTTATACACCCGAGCTTTGGAACAGCTCTTCCCTGCTGCCGGAATATACCGTACCGGGCCAACTGCTTTATGCTCTGATCGGCTATGAAGCCACACCATCCATTTTGCAGTTTGGCTGTTATGCTGTGGCCGCGTTTTTAATTCTGATCAGTCCGCTTTTTAAAATTATCTGGTTTTCAAAAAAAAGATCCGTAAACAGCTTAGATAATTATGAGATATAAATATAAATCACTTACCTTATTTTCCCTGCTCACAACCAACTGCCTGTTCTGTAATCTGGCGCAGGCCGATGGCGCCAGCATTGACAAGGTCTATCACCCTTATGTAGATGCCCTGGAACACGAACTGGAATACCGGGTGCTGGCGCAGGATAAACAGCCTGGCCTGTATACTTCTGCCCAAATACATCAATTATCGCTGGGCACGTCTTTCTCCGACCGGTGGTTTGGAGAGGCTTATATAATTGGTGAAAAATCGCGAGATGGAAATTTTGAAATTGAAGCCTATGAGCTCGAATTAAAATGGCAGTTGACCGAACAAGGAGAATTTTTCGCAGATTGGGGACTTCTCTTCGAATACGAAACAGAAACCGAAGTAGATATAGAAGAATTCAGTGTTGCCCTGCTGACTGAAAAAGAGTGGGGACGCTGGAGCGGCACAGCTAATTTGTTTTTGATCCAGGAATGGGGCGGCGACATTGAAGACGAACTGGAAAGTGTATTATCCCTGCAAGCACGTTACCGCTATTCCTCATTTTTTGAACCCGGTCTGGAGTTTTACAAGGGGCAGACGGCGACTGGCCTAGGACCTGTTATACAAGGCGACATCAACACCGGCATTCGAAAAAAGTTACACTGGGAGGCGGGTTACATTTTAGGGCTGGATAATGACAGTCCTGATCAGAGTCTGCGTTTTCTCCTGGAATTTGAGTTTTAGCTATCCATCAGTCTTATTGATTGAAATCTATAATAACCTCAGTGCCTTTATCTTCTACACTGCTAACAGATATTTGCCAGTTAAAACGATCACAAATTCTTTTCACCAGGTTCAATCCCAGGCCCGTCCCTCCTACCTTGGTTGTGTAACTTCGATCATAAATATGAGGCAAATCTTTTTCCGGGATACCTGACCCGGTATCGCTTATAGTCAGTTTTCCTTGTGCCAGGGTAATATTTATTTCACCTTGATGAGTATGCTCAATAGCATTTTTTAATATGTTACTGACCATAATCCGCACAATACTGTCCGGTTGCTGAAGTGACAATTCACTTTGTAATTGTGTTGATACCCTTAACCCTTTCTCCTCCGCGGCTGAAAGAAAATGTCGGCACTGATATTGTTTACTGGGAGCAGGTAATCAGTAATAAAGGCAGAATTGATTAAGGTTTGAGTTTTCACTGAATAAAAGGGTCAGCTTATTCTGACCCTTTTAATTCTTTTGATTTATCTTAACTAAATGACTAGCTTTTAAATATTTATTTAGCACCAATCAGCCTGCTTGTGATATCCGCAACATGTCTGCCCTGGAAACGTGCAATATCCAGCTCCAATTGACTCGGTTGTCTTGAGCCATCACCGTCTGCAACAGTTGAGGCGCCGTAGGGAGAGCCACCATTTATCGCTGTCATATCCAGCAGCTTTTGTTCCGTATAGGGCACCCCCACTACCACCATGCCATGGTGAATGAGTGTTGTATGGAAACTGGTGATTGTTGTTTCATGGCCTCCATGCTGACTGGCACAACTGGTAAAAACACTGCCAACTTTGCCAACCAGAGCGCCGTTCATCCATAAAGCGCCGGTTTGATCCAGAAAGTTTCTCATCTGGGCACACATGTTACCGAAACGTGTTGGCGTACCGAAAATAATGGCATCAGCCTCGGCTAATTTATCCGGTTCAGCAAAGGGAACATCTTCAAATTCCTTGCGTGTATCTCTTGCCCCACTCAGTAAAAGCACATCCTCAGGAATCAATTCGGGAACCTGAAGCAGTTTTACCTCAGTGTTTTCAATATCGGAAGCGCCTGCAGCTATTTCGTTAGCCAGTTTATGAACATGTCCGTACATGCTGTAAAAAACTACCTGAATTTTAGTTTTCATTATTTGCTCCCTTCTATTTCAACCCGAAGATCAGCGTCAGTAATAATATTTTTCCGACACAGAACTCGGCTCATGGCTTCTTTTAAGTTATTTTCACTATTTTCAGTACAGGATTTTTCCCGCCATGCCACATAACCATCAGGCCTTACCAAAACAGCACCATCCGGCGTAATGCCATAGGCTTCCGAAAATGGCAGTGTGAACGGGCTTGAAATTTTGTCCCTGTGTATAGGTAAATCAACATACGTGGCGCTTGAACCGGGCGTTTCAATAAGCCTGAAATCCAACTCAATATTTAAAGCTGTAGCAACTTTATACGCGATGCTTTTCCACTTTTCTCCATAGTGGGATGTTAGCAGTACAAACCTTTCACCATATAAATCTATGGTCGACCCAAGCTTGCCATTAATAAGTATCTCCACATGTGGAGCTCTTGTTCCCGGCAAAGCAAATGACACCCTTGGATCAATATCTATTTCTCCATCATCGATATAATCTGCATCCGGTATAACTGCATCTGATCTATAACGGTTAAATTCAACATGCACATCAGGAATTTGTTTTTTTACACCGTCCATGCCTAAATCTGGATCCGACCGGGTCACATAACGCTGATACCCTTGCTCTATCATTTGCATTGCAGCCGGTTGCCTCTCATCGTTGTAGGATGCTAACAAGGCTTCATCAGCCTCTTCGCGTAAAACTGCTGCCAGCTTCCAGGCCAGATTATGTGCATCCTGAATACCGGTATTACCGCCATAGCCTCCTGTTGGCGTAGTGACATGTGCTGCATCACCGGCTAAAAATATCTTACTTTCCTGTAGTCGCTCAGCAGCATGACAAACTGCTTCCCATTTATGAACATCTTCTACCTGAACGTCCAGACTCTGATCTCCCACAGCATCACGTACATATTGCGCTGCTTTTTCTTCAGTAACACCTTCTGCGGCATTACGTGCATCAGGGTTATTAATGTCATCAACGGTGAATATCACAAGAAAACCGCCCAGTCCGGTTTTTTCTAGCCTGAAAAAACCTCTGACATGCTGATTGTTAACATAAATAACTCCGAGGTTTCTGCCGCGCAGAGCCTTGGAACAATCCGCCCTGAAATAGACAGTGATGCTTTGTGACATAACCGGGTAACCCTGCATCTTGATACCCAGCTCATTTCTTATTGGACTTCTGTTGCCATCGCAGGCAACAAGATACTTACCCTTAAATACTTTCTCTTCCCCACTATCAATATGCTTTGCCCGCACCGACACAGCTTCCTCATTTTGAGAAACATCAGTGATCTGATGAGCATAAAGAAACTCTGCACCCAACTCCTCTGCCCTGTCCTTGATGATCGGCTCAAGTACCTGTTGGGGCATGAATAATCTGCGGACTGGCGTCAGGTCTTCTATTCCCTGATTGATATCCGGTATGTAATTGGCAATCTCCCTGCCCACAAGCGATTCCACCGCATTCATGCCACCATTGGGGTCATATAAAGCATGTGCAGCCTCCACCACTTTTTGTTCAATCCCGGCCTGTCTCATCATTTCCAGTGTGCGCAGTTGAAAATAACCGGCTCTTGGATGTATCGCTGTACCGCGATGTTTTTCGATTATTAAACTCTTTACACCATGCATTGCTAAAAACATTGATGTAGATAATCCAACCAAACTGCCTCCAACTATCAGCACCGGCATTTCAGCTTCCTTACCATAAGTTTCATTCTTTTTATGCAATGTCATTTTTAACCCTCTTGATATATTTTTATTGTTAGGCTTCATAGACCCGGTATCTTTTTAAAAAAGTATCCACTACCTTTTTTGCATGTTCTTCAATTTCACTATCATTTGGTGACTGCTGGGCACCAACAACCTGTGCAATCAGTCTCTCCCAGAAAAGCAGGCCCTGGAATTCATGAGCTGCCCATTCCGGATCATCCACATCCAGTGTTTTTGATGCTTTTTTTGCAGAAAAATATTGCGTTAAGGCAGCCTGCGCCGTTTTAGCACCAACCTGATAATAAGTCGGGCCCAATTCCGGATAACGTCCAAGTGATGATATTGTTGCCCTCACCACGGCTACATGTTTGTCATTCAGTATTTTTGAAAGAGCAAGCCTGGCATACATCAATAAAGCTTCAGCAATATCCAATTCCTGCAAATGAAAAGCATGCAAGGCCTGTGAAATTTCCAGCGCAACATCTTCAGTAAGTGCAGCGAGTAAGCCCTGTTTATTGCCAAAGTACTGATATATAGCAGATTTAGAACAGCTTGCGCGCTGGCAAATGGTTTCCAGCTTCGTATCTTCGTAACCAAGCTCAATCATTAATTCTGTTGCTGCCAGTTTAATTGCTTCGCGTTTTGCTAAAGACTTATTGATTTTGGCCGTATTTTTATCAACTAATATTCTTTTATTTGTACTCATAGGTATTATTTAATTTAAATTAATATATATATTTCAACATGTTATAAAATATTTAATATTTAATTTAAAAAAAATAGTACCAATTGGTACTATTTTTAGCAAGATTAATTTAATACCAAACCGCCTTGCTTGATAAAATTTAGCAAAGCGAGCTTGGAAGGTAAGCTTGAGGAATTTCTTGTAGATTTATCACCACAGAAGAACATTGCAGCTGTTTCAAAGTATTAAGAGATCAAATCACTCTGACTCTATTAAAGCCAGCTAAATACATTTCTCAACTATATAAATCTTGTGTGGTTTAAACTTGAGCAATTACTACTATTATCGGCAAATGATTTTAGTCGTAACTACCCAAGCTCATTTAGGCTATCAAGAAACTCTGTTATCTGGCGATTGCTATCTGTGTGATCTTGATCGGATTGGTTAAAATTATCCAGCGTCAGAGACAATACCGGTACCCCTGCCTGCTTTAATGCTCTCAATACAAAGGGGTCGGCATCAGACAAGGCAATGGCAGCCTTAACACCGTGCGTCTCAGCCTCTTTCACATGCCAGGCCCCTGCCCAGGTTGGCATGCGCAATTCATCACCCATAGTGATAAAACGGGCAGCCAGCGCTCGTAATGGGTCACGGTTATTGTCAAAATTACGTATATAACCGTCTGCTGCCAATCCCAAATACATGGACCACACAAATACAGCTCCATGACTTTCCTGCCAACGTTGGTAAAAACCCATGTCACTCCACATACCACGACCAACCCACATCAACCGTAACCGCTCATTTGAACATACGCCTTCACCAGCTTCAGCCTTGGCTTTAACTTCTTCGTAAAATTGCTTGGCCGCATCTCGAGCCCAGGTTGTCCCACGATGCCATTGCGGCACCATAGTGGCTGGCATGGTATCCACAATACTGACTGGTGCTGGATAGGAATGAGCGATCAAGTTTCGTGTTAAGCGATAGTAATTTTCCTGTTCATTGACAAGATGCATGATATCTATGAAGGCTTTCTCATCAAAATCCAGTCCTGTAATTTTTTCTATATGCTTAATCGCCTCGCTTATTTCATCAACCAGTAAATCCAAACGACAAGCCTCGAGTTCTGTATCCCAGTTATCAGGCAACCTTTCCCACCACTGCGCAGAAATATCCAACCTTGGGTCAACTGTACTCTCAAACTGAATAAGCTCCGCCTTGGTTTCACGCGCCCAGTGATCATAGATTCGTGACGTGGCATCACTCGAGATAATGGCTTCCAAAAAATCAGGTTTCGGTAAGCCCCCCCAAGGAGCTAATGAAGCATCCTTATCAAAAAATGCGGCTAAGCCCTGTGCACTGTAAGGCTCAACATCAGTTGGGTAACCATGTTCTTTTAATAAGCCAAGATAACGTTTTGACTGTTGCTTTGCGGCAGTAATGGATGCCCACCACTGCGTAACGACAAAGGGCAACCCCATTGCCCGTAATATTTCTTGCGGGGCATTGGCACCGACCACTGCAAAGGGAATGCCATCACTTGCTTGCTGTCTTACTTTCTGAAACCAATCCCGTTGATAGGAACCAAAGTCAGCTACTGAGTTGAGTGTTTTTTTACTCTGCTTTGCGCTTGACGCAGTTTTTTTTAAAGTTTTATTTTGCTTTATATACTTGCTTGAATTGTTATTGGCTATTGCCGTCTTGGGTTCAGTAAATAAACTTTCTGCATTTACAAGTTGATCACCCCTGTACCAAATACCACAAGCAATTCCCTTCGAAAACAGTTTTCTTTGAATAATTTGTGCATCCCACTGCGATGCTTCGTCGCCTTTAGTCACTAAATACAAGATGGCGTCTGCCTTAGTTTGCCTGGCCAGTTTTCTGAGTTGATGAACTCGATCAGAAGCGGAAATAAACTTAGAGGGTCGTCTTAAAGCCGGATTAGATAAATATTCAAGCCAGTCATTGCCTATCCCTTCCGAGTGTAGAAGCGGGTCACCAAAATCATGAATATCCCCCACGATCTGATAGCCGCCTTTTGATAGTTCCTCATAAACACTATCCGTAAATTGCGGCGCCCCAGTCGTTATCAGTCGCGTCGCTTTTATAGCGTTCTGCGTTTTGCACTCCTCAATAGCCTGCCTCAATAAGGGCGCTAGTTGCTCTGCTGGCCATATTTGTAATGCCGCAGTCATGGCATAAAACTCTGGCCCTGACACCAATGGTGTTTGACCATCCCGCAAAGCTTTTGCTGCCTTTAAAATTGTCAGGTTTGTTTTCAGGTCAGTGCAGGCTTTCTGCCAACTATTGTCGGTCAGTTTTTGCCCCGACAAGGATTCAAGTTCTTGAACTAACTGCTGAAGACGAATCTTGTTATAGGTCTGAGAGGTCTTCTTATCTAAGTGTAAAAAATCTAAAAAATAGACAGGCCGAGGTTCAATTTCACCGGTACGCAACAATTCTCGCAGAGAAGAAAATATCTGCGGTAGTTCGTTGTCAGCATGGGTAATCAAAAGCGGCGTGCTGGTTTTATCACTGATTATTTGTTGTAAGAGCGAACGCCCGCGTTGCCCCATCGTTTCCGTGCCGATTAATTCATCAGCACTAGGTGTTTGCATCTCTAAATCGGCCACCATTCGCACGGGCGTTAAACCTAGGGCTCGAAGTAATTCATATGGGGCATCTGAGCCTAAAACACGGAGTGTCTTGTGGCCTTGCTGGCGTAATTGCGCAGCATACAAAGATGGGTCTCTAGCAGCATCGATAAGCTTCTGGCTTGCAGGACCCGACATTAAATAATCCCTTTACCCCTGAGTTTGGCTATTTTTTCCTCTGAGTAGCCCAGTTTTTCACGCAATATGTAATCGTTGTGCTCACCAACCATGATTGGAAGTACATCATCAAAACCCGTTCTTGCTTCCGAAAAGCTTATTGGTATTCCTGCCGTATGCATATCCACCTTAGGCTCGTAACTGGGATGTGCAACTGGTTCAGTCTCGTTACGTGATGTCACACGCGGGTCACGCATTGCTTCTTCGGGATGACGTACTGGGGCAACAGGCACACCTTCCGCCTCTAATTTATCGACCACTGTTTGAGTCTTCATTGGTTTCGACCAGTTGGTGATCATTGCTTCCAATATGGCAGCATTGGCCACTCGAACATCACGCGTTGCAAAGCGCGGGTCATCGATAAGTTCGGGTCGTTCCATCGCGTTGAACAGCCCTTTTGCGAGCTTTCCATGCACAGCAACCAGTGCTACATACCCATCCGAACATTCAAAAACACCAAATGGAGACAAACGTTGCACGGTTAAACCGGTACGCGTTTCCATACCTGCAGCTTCCATGGCTGCCCAGTTTTCAATGGATACAAAGGAGGTTAAAGCCCCTAACATCGACACATCAACTTGCTGTCCGTTACCGGTTCGATGACGCTGTTCCAGTGCCGATAATATGCCAATCACCGCAAACACAGGGGCCAACATGTCCGCAATAGGAATACCAATTCGAACTGGGGGTTCATTGGCAGCGCCACTGGTATACATTGCGCCAGACAGGGCTTGAATAATAATATCCATTGCCTTGTCACCCTTAGCAGAAGTCGCACCAAAACCACTTAGAGAACAATAAATAATGCCTGGGTTCTCTCTTTTCGATGCTTCGTAACCAACACCCAACCTGTCGGCAGTCCCACTGGTAAAATTTTCCACCACGATATCGGCTGTTTTTACCAGATCCAGAAATATTTGTTTCGCTTCTGGTTGCTTCAAATCCAGTGAGATGCCACGTTTACCACGGGAACGGGTCAAATGTGAAACGGATACATCATCTTCATATTTTTGTTCAACACCTATACCATCTCGACCAATATACGGGCTGTTTTCCCGTGCTAAATCGCCACCTCGGGGATCTTCAATTTTAATCACCTCGGCGCCTAATCCCGCTAGCAGCATGGTGGCATATGGCCCAGCTAAAGCACGAGTAAGATCAATAACCCTTAATCCTTCCAATGGTCGCTCAGGGTTTGTTTGTTCTGTGTTCATTATTTATCCTGGCTTAAGTGCATGTAGCAATTCTGAAAATAATCATAGAGCGCTTTGCTCACAATTTATAGGAGATCCAGCCGCCAGGATTTTCTGCGCAGCTCGAAAAACCGGTTCGGCATCAATGCCTATATCAGCAATAGATAGGGCTTGTTGTAATGCAGCTGAGTTGTATAACTGATCGAATTCCAACTGATCCTGATAAGGGAAGTCATGAAACTGCATGCCATTTTCTTGACCAAATTCCAGTCCACGTGTCTCTGCTATTTTAAGCAGCCTTGATAAAGCTTCTTCCCAGGTATCACGGTTTCCAATAATAATTTCCTGAAGCTCAGAAGGTAAGTTGTTCCATGTTTTTTCAGACATCGCGCGAGCCGGATAACCACCTCGACTAAATTGAATATTAGTGAAGTGATTGGCAACCTCTGAGAATCGCAAGCTATAGATGGTGTCGCCTGGAGCAACAACTCCATCAATTACCCCTTTAGCCAGAGCCGAATATACTTCACCCATTGGCATGTTGACAGGATCAGCACCCAGCTGGCGCAAAACCTCAACCGTTTCGGCAGGCGCTCGTAAACGCATACCACTAAAGTCTTCGAGTGAGTTAATGGGTTTATCTTTTGTAATTATCGCAGGCAAGTTGCCGCCTTGTACTGCCAAAACAACAAGGCCTTCCAACTCATGTTCAAATTGAGGAAAGGCTTTGGCTAGACAGTTATAAACGGACACCTGATCTTCAATAGATCGCACTCCGCCATAAAAGCCAGCTTGTGCGCGAATTAGGTGGGTTCCTCCTTTCACATAAATAGGTGAAATCAAACCAATATCTGCAAGCCCATGGCGAATTTCCAGCATACTCATATCTGAATTAAGAACGGGGCCGCCCCAGTAAGGCTTAAAAGCGATGCGCCCTTGGCTTTGTTCAATCACCGCATTCATCCATTCCTGGTCAGCCAAACTAAAGGGATGGCTGGAAGGATAAGGTGTTGCATAAGTCAAGATGTACTCTGCATCAGCAGAATTATCATCTGATGAACAGCCCGCTAGAATGCCTAGAAAAACAACAGTGAAGAAGAAAAGTTTTATACGCATTGCTACACTCCCACTACGCCAGGCAGCCATAAAACCATAACTGGCAGGGCGATAATCAAACCCAGATGTAATACATCAGCTATAAGAAAAGGTCCTATACCTTTAAAAATAGCGCTCAGTTCAATGTCTTTTGCAATACCATGAATGACATAGGCATTGAGTCCTAACGGCGGCAAAATAAATCCCACCTCCATAGCACGCACCAAGAAAATACCAAACCAAATCGGACTGTAACCTAGCTCGACAGCAATGGGCAGAAATATGGGGGTAACCAGTAGCATGAGTGCCAGGCCATCGAGAAATGAGCCCAAGACCAAAAACAGAATTGCCATAACAATAATGGCGGTGATTGGTCCCGCATCCATATCCAAAACCAGATTCGACATGAATTGGGCAATCCCTGTGATACTAATAAAGGTCGCAAATAGCATCGCTCCAATAATAATCAGGTAGATCATACCGCTGGTTCTAAGGGTTTCTACAAAGGCGGTGACCAAAACCGAAAAACGCAAGGCACCACGAATTGCACACAAGACCAAGGCTAAAGCGACCCCAACGGATGCCGCTTCAGTCGGGGTAAACCAACCAACTGTTAGGCCACCAATAACCAGTACCACTAAAAAGAAAACATCAATTATTTTGACTAAACTCGCCAGACGATCTCGTATGCTGACACGCTTACTTGAGGGGCCCAACGCTGGCTTAAAATAGCAAAGCAACGAGATTGCAAACATATAAAACAGGGCTTGAGTAAGGCCTGGCAGAATCGCGGCAGCAAATAATCTGCCGATCGATTGTTCAGCAATAATACCGAATACAATCAACGCCCCAGATGGCGGGATAAGTGCCCCTAATGTGCCACCGGCCGCTAATGCCCCACAGGCAAACCCCGGGGCATAACCTGCTCTTCGCATCTCGGGCAAAGCGGCAGAACCAACAGTAGCTACCGTGGCCAAACTTGAGCCACTAATCGCTCCAAACCCCGCACAACCAGCAATAGATGCCAAAGCCAAACCGCCACGTCGATGACCTATAAAGCGTGCAGCGACGTCAAAGAAGTCTCGGCTGGCACCCGCCGCAAAACACAAATGGGCCATCAGCAAGAAGAGTGGTAATACGCCCAGATCATATCGACTGACTACATCAAAACTTACTACGCCAACTTTTATCAGTGCAGCCTCGGGGCTGATAATGACGGCAATCCCTGCCAAGCCCACCAGACCTAGACCAATACCTATGGGAACGCCGATGGTGATGACTACCAGCAGCAGGACAAGCCCTAAAACACCAATGAGTTCCGGACTCATTTTTTACTTTCACCAAAACGACTGGCCAAAAAATAAGCACTAACTGAAATCAGCGCAAGTAATAACAATAAACGTAGCCATACCAGAGGGATATGCAGTATTTCCGAGCGCTCATGCTCAGCCCAAACTTCCCAAATGATCCATGCACAACCAGCCACCATTATGAGTGAATAGACAGTGCTGATAAACGCCGTGAAGCGGTTTAGTTTTGCAGAAAATTCTGGGTTCAACCTATCAGTTAAAATTCGTACCCGTGCATGATTGCCATATTTTGTTGCAGCAACAATCGCTCCTGATGACAGCAGCACGATACATGCCTGTACAATTTCAATAGAACCCAATAAAGCAATATTCAGATGTCGCCCTATCACAGCTACCGTATCTGTTAACACAGCAAGCGCTAAGCCAAGGGAACCAATCAGAAGAAATATACACTCGGTGGTAGAAAATGCTTTGACCGGTTCAGGTGGTTTTTCTGAAATGTCTTCTTGTGGTTGCATTGCTAGCCTTCCGCAAGCTTTGACCAGGAATAATCAAAATTCAACCAGAGTGAATCTATAAATTCCAATAGCAAATCCCGCTTTATTGTTATAGTTTTAATCATTATTTGGTTTATGCATGATTAGGTCAAGTTAATGTGAGTATTGGACAAAGAGCAGACTTAAAAGAAAAATTTGCTATATTCCAAAAAACACAACCAGGTGTGGATATGAATCTCAAACGAATGCTGCATAAATTCTTCTTATTATGGACTGGCTGCTTGTACATAACGCTAAGTAATGCTCAACCGCTGAGCCAGCCTAGTGACATATCCTTTGTAACGAATGCCGGAGTGCTTTCCGACGGCACGGCTTATCGAATTGATTATCCAGATAATTTCAATGGCACATTGCTGATAGGTCTTGACTATGCAGCCAGTCAATACCAATCCCAGGAATCACAGTCCTTACTTGCCTTGGGTTATGCACTGGCAGGCGTCACCCGATTGGTTACTGGCTGGGATGTAGAATCATCAGCAAGCAACCATCTGACAACATTGGATATATACAATCAATTATATGGCAGCCCTCAACAAACTCTTCTCTATGGACGCTCACTTGGGGCGCACACTGGTGCGGCAATTGTGCACAAATATGCTGATCGTTTTGATGGAGCCCTGCTGGCTTGCGGTGGTTTAGGCGGTGCAGTGGGAATCTGGAATGGTAAGTTTGATGCACTTTTTATCGCCAAGACCTTACTTGCTGAAAATAATTCTGAACTGAAAGTAATTGACATTCCGGATGATTTCGCTACGACAACCCGACCTGCTTGGCTGGAGTTACTAGCCAGAGCACAAGAAACGCCAGAAGGGAGAGCAAGAATTGCACTCGCTGCTGTCATCGCACAATTACCAACCTGGTCACATCCTGCTAAACAACAGCCTGCCCCTTTTGATCTAGCTGCCTTGCAGGAAGGCTTATATGACAGTCTGGCAGGTTCACCATTACCAACAGTCGGTCAGGCAATGAGTAGCAGGAATGAATTAAATCGACGCGGTGGCGGCAGTATCTCGTTTAACAAGGGCGTTAATTATCGTGACATTCTGCAAAGTTTGGAGAATGCCGATATTGTTGTTGAATTATATCGGCAGGCAGGTCTCGATATTGACAGCGATTTATCCAAGCTTGAGCAAGCCCCCAGATTCTCAGCAGATCTGCAGGCCTTAACCTGGATTGCTCCGCAAATATGGAGTGGCCGCCTGACTATACCAGTGCTAACTCTGAGTAATATAGGCGATAATATTTCTGCGGTTTCTGCACAACATGCCTTTCAGGAAACAGTAAACCGGGCAGGAAGTGCAGCGCTTTTACGTCAGGTCTACGTAAATTCTTCAGGACACTGTGGTTTTTCTCCTGCAGAATCGATTACAGCAATTAATACACTTGCAGACCGGGTCAGCACAGGAACCTGGGGTATGAACACTAACCCATACACAATGAATAGTAAGGCTGAAGCTTTAGATATTGGCCCATCAAGATTTATAAATTATCAGCCAGAACCTTTTGCTCGAGCATTTGATTCATGTGACCTTATGGAGTTGGGTGTGCAAGTGAACGCTTTAAATATAAACAGGCAATGTTCGGCAGACTAGCCGTATTTTTATCTGAAAATTTTACGCTCTACTTCCTGCTAATAACCCATCCATAAATTAAATAGACGTTATTTTAGCTTTAGCAAAAATTATCAATATTTTAGACAGCGTGCCTTTGCGTCTTAGGAAAAAATACCAGCTAAATAGAAAGCAAGCTTTCACGTAAAACCGAGATAGCTTAAGGAAGATACGCCCCGCCATTGATGTGAATGGTTTGTCCAGTGATATACCGAGCTGAAGGGCCTGCCAAAAACACGACTGCTTCAGCTATTTCTTCTGGCTGACCACGACGGCCTAATAAATTTGTGCGTGTGGCATGATGATGAGGTTTATTTTTATCATCCCTGACAGTATCAATGAGTCCTGGCGCTATGCAGTTGACGGTAATGCCTTCTGGCGACAACTCACATGCCAATGCTTTAGTAAAGCCCACCACACCTGCCTTAGCTGATATAACATGAGCCCGGTTTGAGGCACCTGTATGTGCAGTCAATCCGCCAATATTAATAATCGACCCTTGCTCACTTTGACCAAGTGGTTTCATTGCTGCCTGTGACATTAAAAAAACAGCGTCCAGGCATACCCCCATAACCTTGCGCCATTCTGTATAGCTTATGTCGGCAATCGGCGTTTCCGGTCGAATCGCCGCATTATTGACCAGAATATCGAGTCGTCCGAAATGCGCGATGATTTCACTCATGATTCGAGTAGCAATGTCAGGATCTGATAGATCGCCAAGCGTTAGCATGCCTTTTACACCATAAGATTCAAGCTGCTTTAAGGTCTCTGCAGCCTCAGCCTGAGCTTGAGCGGCGTGCACTACGACATTGGTGCCGGTTTTGGCTAAGGCTAAAGCGATGGCTCTGCCGATATTCCGTGATGCGCCAGTAACCAGAGCGACTCGATTAGAGTTTGTTGCCTTTGCTGCTGTCATTCAGTAGCACCCATTCCCCGAATTAATTGATAGTCGGCTTCCATTGATGCAATAGACTTGCAAATAGCCAGTAATTGATCAGGATCAGAATGCCCACCATATTGGCAGTTAGCGTAAAATTTTTCCGTTAATTCATTCTGGCTAAGCGGTGAATCTTGCCCTCCACGCATAAACCCTTGCCTGACTTCTTTATGAGTTCCGTCTTTAAAAACCAGCCTAACGTGACCGGTAAAGGCTGTTGGATAAGGATTATCCAAATCAATTTCATAATTGACCTTTGCAGCAAGACTCAACAAATCAGGATCAGCAATAGACGCTTCACTGTAGTCACCCAGGTTTGCATGACCTCGCAATAGCCCCAAAGCAATACCAAAAGGCACACTGAATTTAGCGGCATAGGGGCTTGGCGGCACACGCTTTATTTCTTTTGGTTCCCACAAGCGATGCACATAACCTTCAGCAGTTTCACAAAGAATTGACTCAATATCACTGATATTAATCCCTTGTTCCCTCAATTGACGGGAACAATCAATATAAGGCTGAATCATGGTGCCACAAGGATAAGGCTTGAATGAAATTGTATCGCTGACATATTGTCGACCAAGCTGGTCAAACAAACAGTCCAGTTTAGGCTCAATCGATGATGCAAACACTTTGAATAAGCCATGCTTGCCTTCGAAAACAAATCTGGGTCCTTCAAATCCAGCCTTGGCCATGGCGAATGCTCTCAAACCGGATTGAGCTGCCCAACCGGGATGCATGCGCTTGGTCCAGCTGCCATCACCCAGATACTCAATAATGCCCGAGGCCATGCTGCCGGCAATCCCGAGCGCATTAGTGATAATCTTGCTGTCGGCTTTACAAGCCACGGCTATGCCAAATGCCGCCGCAAAAGAACCCAGTACTGCGGTGGGATGAAATCCTGACTTGTGAATGGCTTTGGGTAAGGTCAAGGCCAGCCGGCAAAGAATCTCATTGCCAGCAGCAAGTCCCAACATGGTATCTGCAGAATTCAACTGATAACGTTCAGCCGCCGCAAGCATGGCGGGCACCATGACCACTCCGGAATGAACAGGACCACCCTCAAAGGTATCATCGAAATCTTCACCATGAGCCGCTGTGCCATTCACGATTGCAGCACTTGCCGCCGATGTTCTCAGGCGATGACCAATCAGGGTATGCTCACCGGGTTCTGATGCCTCAATCACTGCCTGAACATAATCGTTCTTGCGTGAGGCTATGCACAAACCGACGATATCGAGCAATATATCCCCGTTTTTTTCCAGAGTACTGTCTGGCAAACTTGAAGGCTCTAGCTCCTCACCCCAATTCCCAAGTTTCTGGGCAATACTTTCTTCAATCATGAACGCTCCTTTTCTAAGGGCTGGTAATATCAGTGAATTTACTTTTTAAGCTAGCAAACAAAAGCCCAATCAAGCGCCTGGTGAGCGAGCCAATAATAAATAATGCTGCAACAGATAAAAGCACCAGGGAAATTCTGTCATTGAAAAATATACTCAACTCATCCCCGGACAATAACAATGATCTACGAAAATTACTTTCAATCATAAAACCCAGCACCAAGCCCAGAACAGTGGGCAAAAATGGAAATTTTAGTAATCTCATAAAATAACCAATTAGACCTGCCACCAATACAACTGAAAGTTCAAACAGGCTATTATTAATTGAATAAATACCCGACATAATTAACGCCATAATAAAGGCATTAAGGTAAGGCCTTGGTTGATTCACTAACCAGATACACACAGGCATAATTGCAATACCAATAAAAAGTAAAGCAATTGCTGCGAAAAACAAACCAACATATAAATCTCCCACAATATCGCCTGAGCGTGCAAATAACATTGGCCCCGGGATCAGGCCGTGAATCAGAAAGCCGCCTAATAAAATTGCCGTGGAGTTAGAGCCAGGGATACCGAAACTTAACAATGGAATAAGTGAGGTTTCTGCAACGGTATTATTAGCTGTTTCCGGCGCAGCGATTCCTTCGGGTGAACCTTTACCAAACTCATGTTTTGCCTTAGACCAGCGTTTAGCTTCGTTGTATGACATGAAGGAGGCAACGGTTCCACCGGCGCCAGGCATAACTCCCTCAAATACGCCAAATAAAGCGCCTATGCACTGCGGCAGGACCAACCTTTTTTTTAACTTATTATCAGGAAACTGGATTCTGGGAATAGCCTTTACTCTTGATTCATTTAGCGCCGAAGCCTGTTTCAGCAATTCACTCATTGCAAACAGGCCCACCATGATCAGGATGGGTTGAATGCCTGAAAGGAGATCTGAAACCCCGAAAGTAAAACGGCTGATTCCAGACACAGGATCAGTACCTATGGTAGAAATCATCAAGCCCAACAAAGCGGCAATGAGCCCTTTTACCAGTGACTCCCCTGACAAACTGACAATAACACTAAGGCCGAGTACACCTAGGGCAAAATAAGCTGGCGGGGTGAATGAGAGAGCAAGTCTGGCCAGGGGCTCACTGAACAGGATCAGGACTGACAAACCTACCAGACTGCCGATGACGCCTGAATACAGCGATATGCCCAGAGCAAGACCGGCTTTACCCTGCTTGTTCATTTCATAACCATCGATAACCGAGGCTGCGGCTGCATTGGTCCCCGGGGTGCGGATAAGAATGGCGGGAATCGATCCGCCATATTCTGCACCTACATAGGTAGAAGCCAATAAGACGATAGCAATCGATGGCTCCAGCGCATAGGTAAAAGGCAGCAGCAAAGCCATCGTGATTGAAGGGGATATGCCGGGCAGAGCCCCACCGACAATACCCCAGACAACACCCAGTATTGCAGCGAGGACTAGATAAAATTCCAGATTGGCAAGTGAGGTGAATATCGCTTCCATATCAGTCTTGGAACAATATGCCGACGGGCATAGGAACATCCAGCAGGATCACAAAAATCGCCCAGAGCATCGCTGCCCCTGCTGCCGCAATAATTATCATTCGCCAACTAAAGGCAGCACCTAAATAAAAAGCGAGGCTTGCAAGTAACAGTGCTATCGATAATACATAACCCAGGAATGCCAGCATAAAAAGATAGATCACAGCAATAACCACCAGGCCGAATGCCCGAAAGATTTTTCTGGCTTCGCCATCCCATTCTGCTGATGCCGGTACAACAGATTTTCTGCTTTGATAGATAGCCTGAACACAAAGTATGATACCCAAGGACACCATGAGAATGCCCAGCACTTTTGGCATGCCTGCCGGACCGATGGTATCGGCCAAGGCACTTACCCTTTGCCTGAATGAAAAAAACAGATAAAGACTGCCCAGAGCAATAGCAACCATTCCACCAACAAAATCTCTGGACAACATATCAACTCACTTTTCTAGTTCACACGCATAAATTATGCAGCATCAGCAGCGCTGCACTAAACTCTTATTCAATAAGCCCCACACTTCTCAGGTAGTTTCTAGTTTCGTTTGCAAATTCATCAATGAAGCTCTGGTACTCAGCATGATTGATGTAATTTAATCTTAGATTGTCAGCAAGGTAAGACGCCTGATAATCCGGGTTTTTCAATACATTTTGAATAGCCTGCTCCCACTGACGAATTAATTCGGGCGCCAGGCCTTTGGGCGCTGCAATTCCCCTGAACTTACGGACTACAACTTCATAGCCCAGTTCCTGCACTGTTGGTATTTCAGGAAACTGCGCCAAACGCGTATCACTCAATGTAGCCAGAAGTCGTAAACTGCCAGCCTGAATTTGAGATTGCAATTCCTGAGC
>Ga0181590_10000611_pt1 | contig 28749 bp, 6 predicted proteins | sample 071ome_34_FD_132446 | JGI IMG/M metagenome (GOLD analysis project Ga0181590, IMG submission 132446) | Coastal salt marsh microbial communities from the Groves Creek Marsh, Skidaway Island, Georgia - 071411BT metaG (megahit assembly) | ecosystem: Environmental > Aquatic > Marine > Intertidal zone...
CTAGTTCCTGACCATTATTTGCGACAGGCACACTTTTCTGAAGGATTTGGTGATCAAAAAGAAATTGGTGATGTGTCTGACAATTATGGATATGACACTGACTTTCCTGGCGGCGGAAAGATGGGATCACCTCAAATTATTGCAGCTCTTTTGTTGATTTGGGCAAAACAGTTCGACGAAATGAAAATGTATTTGGATCAATTTGGTAAAGTTTTGCATGCTGATTACATTGAGGAAGATACAGTTGCTGATACATTTTTGCCTTTTATGGCACAGTATTTTGGGCTTGAACTTCCTGATATGTTTCCCAATACGTCCTTAACACAATTTGCAGGAAAAGAAGGACAAGGTGTAGATCCAGCGATGGCGCGTCTTTCTTTGCAGCAAATTCAAAATACTTTGTGGCGAAGGGTGTTATCTGATATTAGAGAAATTATACGTGCAAAAGGTACGACACATGCCATCAAGACCTTTATTAGAAACTTAGGAATTGACCCAGATCGAATATTCAGGTTTAGAGAGTATGGAGGTTCTAGGACAGGAAGAATTGGAGGATCTCGACAAGAAGTTAAAGAAGTGATGAAAGTTCTGTCTTTTAGTGGTAGCCTTGCATCTGGCGCCACTTTAGATACAGTCACTACTAGCCCACAGTTTCACAGTGATATTAATACAATCGGAGAGAGATATCAAAATTCTCCATTGATTGTTTCACCGTTTCTTTCAGGAACTAGAGTTGAGTCAGGTTATCCATATCCAAAAATTAGTACTTCAAGATTTATGTTTGCCAATAGTTCATCATATCCAGGTGGACAAGAGAATATTGTTAAGTCAAAAAGCCATGTAAAATTTGGAGTTTCACCAGAACCATCAGACGGTCTTTTTACTAGTGGGTCTTGGACTTTTGAATCAATGTATTCTTTTGGTGGATCACATGCAGCAGGTTCAGAGTTACCTGTTACCCAAAGTCTGGCTAGAATGTATGTTACTGGTACTAACATATCTGGTCCTGATCCTACCCAAAAAGAAAATGCAATTGCAATTATTAGTTTTTCAAGTGTACCGGAAAATAACTCAACTATTGAATTGACTGATGCAGAAGGAACTCCTAATACTGTCACGTTTGAATTTGCAGACTCAGATCCATCAAATGCCAACACATGGATAAATACAACAGACTTAAGTTTAGAACAGACTGTTAAATTATTTCATGACTTAATTGAGTCGTCAGCTTTAGAAATAGAAAGCACATACTTAGGTGATGGAAAATCTTTAAGACTGAGAATGGTTAGTGGAGGTGAGCCTACAAAAACAAGAATTGTAAGTTCAGGAGAGACTAATCATACAACAACAAATTTTCAAGGTGGTTTTACTGACAGTGTCCTAGGATCAAATTTTAGCGGTGCAGGATTTCACGGGCGTACAATGCTGACAAATCTTGTAGCACTTTCAGGATCACAAGATCTTCAAACCACTGGATCATTATCACTGTTTCTAAGACCAATACCTGGCAGAGACCCTCTTGTCTTAACCCTGACAGGAACAAATGTATTTGACGGTGACAGGTGGAATATATGCTACGGAAGATATCGAAACGATCAAGACAAATATCATGTAAGTAGTAGTTATTTCTTGCAGGCTACAAAAGCAACATCCGACACAGTTTTGCAAACTTCTAGAGTTGAAAAGCTTTTTGATGATCATGAAAACGGACTTATGTCAAATGATGTTGCAATTACATTACAATCACCTGAAGATGGCGATCAGATAGTCATAGTATCTGATGATGACACATCTAAGACATACGTTTTTAAAAATGAAGTTCCTGCAAATACTGGAGATTTAGACGGATCAAGTGTCAAAGTGTGCTTTAATGGTTTGCAAACGAACTCTCAAATAGCATCTGAATTAGAAAGTGCAATATTAAGTTCTAATGGGCATCAAACAGATGCAGCATCCAGTGCAACAATTACTATACCTGCCGCTGCAGGTGCAGGAGGATTTTCCACCCTCAAAGCCGGTCTAGATTTTAATACATTTAAAATAGAGGACACAGAAGGCAATAGACAAAAATTTACAATTAGAACAAACACAGATCAGTCAACAGTTGGAATAGTTGGCATTAAAAGCGATACTACGGTAAACGATATCGCAAACTCATTTGTCGATGCGATTAGAAACTCGATTAACATTAAGGTTACACCTAAAATTACCAGTTCTGACGGCGATGATGGTCAACAAGTAATTACTGTAACTCAAGATGTCAAAGGTGCTTCCGGAAACGGAGGAATCGAAACTGTTCCTGCGACACCAGTTATTACATATTCTGCGTTTTCAGGTGGCGTAACAGCAAAACTAGTTGTTGACAGAGTAGACAATACTGTTTTTATATCACAGTCAAGCAATACTTCTCCGACTACTACTATTTCACATGTAGGAGGAGCATCAGGAAGAATTGTCACAGAAACAGAAAAATCAGCAGTTAATCTGAATGCTTTTAGCAATATTACTAACATCAATAAGTACGGTGCTTTTATTGTCGTTGGTGATTTAGATGATGAGCACGAATCAGGAAGTGACAAAACATACGGGCTAGATGGGTATAACCTTTCTGGCAACACAATCTTAAACAGTCATCTAAGTGCTATGGCACAAACAACCAAGTTTGGCGGTAATATATCACATATGAGATTCTGGTCAAAAGGATTGACGGAAACAGAACATTTAGAACACGCAAAAAATATACACTCTGTAGGCGTTGAGGATCCTGCCAAAAAATTTGGTTTTGCACATAATGAGACAGGTGGATTTGAAAGATTAATTTTAGATGCTTCTATGCAACAAGAAGTTACAGGAACAAACGCGCAAGGTTCAATGCTAATTACAGACTTTTCACAAAACGAGATGGATTTAGAAGCATATGGTTTTGAGTCAAATAAACAAAACTTATATCCTAGAGATGTCAAGTACTCTATTTTAAGTCCTAATTTTGACCAGTCATCAGAAGATAACAAAGTAAGAGTTAGAAGTTATAAGGATCCAGTCATTGCTAGAAGAGAATTGGTAGAAGTTGCACCAGTTTATCAGATTCCTGCAGCTGATAAGGTACAAGATGATTTAAGATTTGGCGTAGAAATATCAATTGCCCAAGCACTTAATGAGGATATTGTTAATATTTTTGCTACTTTTGATGAGATAGAAAGCGCAATCGGAGCACCTGAAAGTCAATTTGATGTAGGATATGTCGGACTTGAAAACATTCGCGAAGTTTATTTCAATCGTTTAACTGATAAGATAAACTTATCAAACTTCTTTCAATTCTTTAGATGGTTCGATAACACAGTGGGTGAAACTATACACGCATTGATTCCCAGGAAGACCAAATTTATGGGAGTCAATTACATTATTGAGCCACATATGCTTGAAAGACCTAAATTCACATATAACACTGCAGATATGTATCTAGGTGAAAACAATAGGCACGGTCTTAAGGGAGAGATACTCTTAAGACAGCTTGTTGCTTTGGTAAGGAGGTACTAAATGTCTGAAAAACATGTGCATATTCATGAGGTGCGGCAAAGAGGAACATCTGCACATACCAAAGAAGAATTAGAACAGGATATGAATGCAGGTGCACTTAAAGATGGCACCAATCATATTCAAAATCTAAAAGGTTCCACAGCAGGAATCGTTGCACCTGAAGAATTATCAGGTACAAATTATGATGAAACATTTTTGCAAGGTATCGACGTTAAAACATACGAGCAAGCAACAAGATATATTACTGCAAAAATACGACCCCTTTCAGAATTTTCGATCTTAAGATCAAACAACCTAGGAAAAAGAGCTGCTAAGTCAGCACTTCCTGGTCAAAGACCCACTGATGTTTTTGTTCATCCTACTTCTTCATTAACATCTCTTTCCGTAAGGTCACTTAAACTAGATGAACCAGAATTTTTTGATGATACTACTAGTCCTGCATCTGTTGCAGGTTCAGGTAATAGATTTCAAATGGACACTAGTGTTCATAAAAGAACGACTAGGTTATATAATAAATTCTATATGGAAGAAAGAGATCTAGGGCAACCTCAACTCTTTCAAGACGGAACGCCGTACAAGGATACATCTACATCCAACCCAGTTGAAATTGTAGGATCTGAAGCAGGAAATCAAATTGAGTTTCCTGAATATATGGTTCACGCAACTGACAGAGTTTTGATGGATGGGGTTATTGAGCCTTTTATTATAAGAAGAGCAGCGGAAAGATCTGCACTTGAACATCCATACTACGCCCAAGGAATAAAGTCAGATCTACAATTGCTGGACGCATATAGAAAATCCATTGTTGTGGAAAGTCAATATGATGATTTAAAAAATAGAAAACTGATGATAGGCAGGACAGTTCGAACATACACAACTGTTCAATGTAATGTTTCTGAAATGGTAGCAGGTGACGCACTTTCTTTTGTTATTGGAGGTGTGACATGCACTGTTACAATCATCTCAAACGGTTTAACACCTAGTGATACTGATGTTACAGGAAATACAGGGACAGCAGAAATTACTTTGCCGAGTGAAGCAACAGCAAATGCCAACAACAAGGCATTTGCAAACAGCCTAGTGCAAGTACTCAGAGAGTTTCAGGCCTTGGATGTAAAAGTAACTTCTACCTCTGTTGCAGCAACTGTCTTTATAAGAGAAATTTTGGATAGAAAAAGGACAAAAGGTGTTGTTCTATCAGCCACACATGACAGCTCTACGGTTTCTAATATTACAGACAATACAGTTGTAGGTGGGTTTACTATTGAATACGCAAATTATTCTGCTAGTGTATATGAGTCTGCCAAAACAAGAGCACTAGCTGGATATGACTACTATTTGGACGGGGTTGAATCTTTCGGTATTGAAGTATTGGATAATGCAGAAAGAATTAAGTTACTTACATCTTCTATAGAAAATCCTGAATCAGAAGATCCTGAGGACAGAATTAAGATTGACGCGTACGAGCCATGGTTGGCAGTAGGAAGGTCTGGTACGTTTGGTGAAGATCACATTGGTCCTATTAATACTCAAGGTTTTATTGCTCCTGAGTCTGGTTTTATTCCCTTTTTTGAAGACACAAGTGACAAAGATGAAATAACAAAGGTGTTGGTCGATTCCAATACGTTTAGTGCAAAGCCTAATTTTTTCTTAACAGATGAAAGAACGACACTTTCAAATAGAAAATACAATTCTCATAACAACCTATTGCTTCAAGCTGTATGGAATTTAGAGACAAAACCGTTTGTCACATCATCTCATTCTAATTACAACCCAGAAATAAATTTAGCACTTACAGGGACGAATGCTTCCGGTTCTGTAGCATTCGTAAAAGAGTCACCTTATTTTAAAGAGTCCAAACATTACGGGTTTAGGTCATCACAAGGAAGAGAAATACAGTATCCTTCTGTATTAACAATTAGCGGAAGTCATCACTTAAGTGGAAGATCTGCTCCTGACTTTAAAGACGACTCAGCGTGGACTGTGTCTTACTGGATGTCAGGATCAGATGAAAGAGCAGATCACTTTTCCTCCACAAGAGATATCATTCACTTTACAGACTCTGATGATGCTGACTCTTTATTTGACACAGCAGACTTATATCCAAATGTTTCTAATTTTAAAGTTAGGCATTTTGTAAATGACAGGTACGGGTTTCTTTACGTAAGTCTTTTTGACAATGATTTTTATCCTTCAAATCATCATAGGGTTGATTTTATATTTGGTGCCGTTAAATCCGGATCAAACTTTTCTTGGCTAAGAAACTCCAAACAAGAGAATTCTCTCTATAATGCACTTTCCAGCGGAAAAAAGTGGAATCATTTTGCTGTAACATATGATGGAAGTATGACCGCCTCTGAAGCCTCAGTTGTTGGGAATGGAGGAACTTATAAGTCAGGAGACGGAACAAATGGTATTCCTGATCAAATTAGAGATAACAATACCTATGAAAATTTTCTAAAAGCATTGGAGGAAGAAGAGACTTCAGACGGTTCGTTATATTTTCAAAATCCAGCTGTCAATCAATCATCTAGAAAGACACTTTATAATTACGGAGTTTCAACTCAACAACCATATGTTATAACAGGTTCTACAGGTGAAGAAGGTCATTTAGCATGCCCTGTTAGACTCCATTTGAACGGTGTGGACATAACTGATAATTGCCTGGAATATATTACACATAACGCTGTCCGAACAACAGGTCATAATGTAAGGTACGGATCTGATTATTTGCAAGCCGGGGTACCACAACTTGACTACAGGAATATAAATTTTACAGGAACAGCGTTTACACTTTCTGATGCAAACAATTATGTTGCTGACAATACAAAAGCTTATGCAGGTCATACTGTGAGTGAAAGTGTTATTGTCCTAGGTGGAGATCCTAATGCTGTTGCATTTAATTCTTCCTTACAAAAAAAGACATCCACTGATGATTTTGCCACATCAACAGAGACACACGTAAGAAGAAGAGTACACGCTAACCAGAATACTAATACAATTGCAGAGTTTGCAATGTGGAATAGTGAGCTACCAGAGGAACAGATTAGATCTGTATGGGAGCTTTCAAGATTTAATGATGTTTTGTATACGGTAGAAAAACCAATGGCTGCAGCAATCACCAGAATGAATGCTTCTTTTGAGGACGGCGTCGATAAAGGAAAGAGGCATGCAACAAAAGGTTTTGTGTTTGGTAACTCTGAGCACGGCACTGACTCTATTGTGTATGGAGGCTTAAAGAAATAACATGGCACTTAAGAAAGTCTTAGACACATCAAAAGATAAGTTTCTGACAAAAAGATTTGAAGATGAAGAGGGCAATCAGTACTCAGCGACTGCAGCAGAAAGCTTAATATCATGGATCCGCCTTAATAGACCGTCACCTGAAGATTTAGGAAAAAATGGCACAACACCTGTTTATGAAGGGGATCCGCCAGGATCTGACTTTATTGACGCTGACTTAGGAGAAGTCACATACCCATCAGTTAATTTCAGCGATGACACAAGAATAAACATATCATACTCAAATCCTGAACTGTACAGATTTTCCAGCTTAGAAAGCGGTGCATCTGCCACTGTAGGCGGTGACAATCCTTTTTCCATGTCGATGTGGGTCAATCTAGATGAAGCTGCTACTGGCGAACAAATATTTGCGGAAAAATCAGGAGCATTTACATTTAAGATAAAATCAAAATCTACATCTGATCAAAAAACTGAAAATGCAAAAATAATATGGGATTGGATATATAATCAATCATGGTCGTTTGGTAGTGGTGACTATATTTTAATCAATGTAGATGGAACATATTACGGTGTTGCTTTTCAACAGGACGGCGGCGACCCGGTAGACTGGGCTTCCGGTACACTAGGGTTTAGTATAAACCCGATAACGTATCCAAACATAATAGAAATTCCACAATCATCAAGTTGGGATGACGTCTTTTCAGAATTTGACTCGATGATAAATTCTACCGGAGTTAAAGTTTCTAATGTTTCACAATCTAGTACTAGTTCGCTCGCAGGTATTTTGTTTGAAGTAGTAGATGATACCATAAGAGGTGAAGGAACAAATACATCAAACACAAACATAAGTCTATTAGTAGGAAATGTTATAGACGAGGCAAATGGAACGGCTGTTGCAATAGGCAATGGGTCTCCACCATTTGGTGTAGCTATTGTCAGCCACCCAGATCCAAACGTCAGCACCTTAGATACTGACTTTGTAAGTGGTATAAATCCCAGCAGAGCCGGATTACAGGTAAAAATATATTCTAGTAATAGTGATGTATTGTATTTTTCCACAAACTCAGACATAGATGATTCTGACAATCTTTATGATTCACTAAAAAACAGTTGGAATCACATTGCATTTGCGTATAAAGGAGGAGTTGCATCTTCTAATGACGATTATGTTAAAGATAATCTATTGATTTACTTAAATGGAAATCTAATTGGAGGAAAAGATAAAGGATTGAGCTTTTTCTTTACTGAAGATGATTCTGTTCCGTATGTTTCTTTGGTGCCTGATGATTCTAATAATTTGTTTGTAGGATCTGACTCCCTTGGCTCTAACGGATCTTATCTTTTAGATGGGTCTGTATCTGAAGTATGTGTATGGAATTCTTTTCTAACTAGTCAAGATATCAAAGCCGTATACAATACTACTAAGTCTAATTTTACAAGAAATTCTACATACAGCGGATTTTTAAATCACTCACCTAGAATACAGTCAATAGAAAACATTAATCATCATTATGTCCACGATAAATTTGATGACATGAGAACAATTGACTTTGTTGATCCACGTCAAGAAGCTATCATTCGTTTTAACAATGCACCTAAAGATGCACATACAATTACAATTACTGATACATCCAATACAAAGACGAAGGTGTTTGAGTTTCAAAGAGGGGTTGTTCTCGGTTCCGGAAACATAGAAGTTAATATAAAAGGAACAAGGACTGCGGCACAAGCTGCTAGAAGATTTGTTCAGGCGGTTAACAATGAAACAAACCACAATGACTGGTCATTTTACGCTGAGCAAACAAAACCTAACGAAGTTAAAATTGTTAGAGGTAAAATAGATAGTTCTTCTGCTAGCACGGTCACATTAGGCGCAAACACTAAAGAAAGATTTATTGAAATTGTCTCTAATTTTTCTGCAAAACCTCAACCTATTTCTGTTTATCCTAGTTTGGATCTTGCTTCCTCTGAACACTTAGCACAGAGAAATAATTACGGTCTAGCATCCAGATCCGATATTGAGATTGTAAGACCGGTGAGTCGTTTTAGTTCGACCCGAATTGAAAATGAATTCGCCCCAGATCCTTACAATGAATCAAATTCTCATTCTGCTTTTGGTTTTGAGGAAGGAATAGAAGGTGTGTCTCCTGAAAGGGACATGAACTCTAATTTTTACAACTTAGGGACAGACGTAACATCACCATCAAGCGTAAAAAGTAGAAAAAAGATTGTAATTGACATGCCAGTTACGTCTGACACAGACTTACAAATGGTTGCAGATAGTAACGGAACAAATACAAATTCTAATTTTCCTATGGCATATTATAACCACAGCGAAAATAGATGGGAATCTATCGGTTTAGGAACCGGTTCTTTTTATCAGGCTCCAACAGGCGATGCTAATGCAAGATTTCAACAGTTTAAAGATGCAATTAGTCTTACAATGGTCGGATTTACTCCTTCCCGAGGACTTACAGCATATCCAGTAGCTGATAGCTCAGGACCTCTTGCAGAATTTCTTCCTGGCAGTCTTTTTGATTTTTCACCTAGAGATTCAATTTCATATGAATCAATTGCAGGCGAGAACCCTAAAATTCTTAATGCGGGTTCATTGTCTTCTCCTACAAACGTTTTTGGGTTTCCTGCACATCCTAAATTTCATGCCACAGGTTCCCAAGAATTAAGATTAGATGAATATATCGACAAACCTTTTGTTTTAGAAAAGATTGTATTTGAGTTTAACATTGGATCTCCTGAAGATCAAACAATGGGAAGCTTAACAACATCAACAACATCAGAAACGAATATTGATCTAGATACTGTCACGTTTTTTATCTTGAATCAAAGAGAAGGTGCTGTAGGGTCTGAGTTAGATCATGTCACATCCATTAGAGTGGCCGACGCAGGTTCTCAAAAACTAGGTCTAGAAGATGTTGTGGAAGTCATAAATCCAATTGGATCTATTCCGCAGCAAGTCCAATTAACACCAACATCCGGCCAGAAGGAAGTCAAATCCATAAGAGACTTAGTTACATGGTCTAGGATTACTGCGTCACCTAACAATTTTGACACATCACTCCTGGATAAAAAGGCAAAAGATTTAAGATTAGATTCATCTTTGGTTGTTGAGCAAAATCATGCTAATAGACAGTTTGGAATTGATCGATCCTTAGAGGGAACTCCTAAAAAATACAGTATTGCATCTGAGTGTATAGCTCCTGTTGTCCAAATAACATCAGGTTCAATAATCTCAGGATCAATTTATGTAGGATCTGCAGCTGTTGCAAAAACTACCACCAGAAACTATTTTGGTATTAGTGGAACTTCTATAACTAACATCCCTGAATTAGAACAGCATATTGGTCTTTCTAAAAAAGAGCTAGGAAGAACACTAGCTGATATACAATCAGGAAGATCGACAAAAGGGGAAAATCCGTCTGGAAAAAGACTTTATACATTTAGAGGTCATAAGAAAGGTGATGTAAAAATAACTGCATACGAAAGAGATGCAGAATTATCACCATATGTTTTAATGCCAACCGATAAGTTGGTAATAGGATGTCAGTCGCCTATAAACATGACAATCGACGGAAATGATCACGGAAAAATTAGGCTAGGGCAAGGCGAAGGAAAAATCATTTTATACGGCTATGAATTGGAAAAGGAAACTGAATCATTTTCAAACTTTGATAAATCATCAACAGGAAATAGCAACTTCTTTTCAGAAAACATTGGAGATATCCATGTAAGAGATCAGTTTGATACTAGCCCTAGAATGAACTACTATAGATCTTCAATTGATGAAGTCGTCACAGGAAGTATGCAGGAAAATGTTTCTGGAGATGACTTTACATCATTTGTACAGAGCAATACAAGACAAGTAATAGGAAGAAACTCACAGGGAACACAAGGAACTAATGGATCTTTATTAAGAGGTAGAAAACTAACGGATCAGTCAGAAAGATATTATGACTCTATGGTTCCTGATATTGCAAATTTGATGTCTGCTGATAATGTAAACGCTTTAGACATAACAAATCTACAAAATTCTTCTGTCGTTTTAGGGGTCAATGGGGCTGACAAAGTTTATAAGGAGCTTGTAGCTACATCAAATCCGGAAGAAAAATTGATATGGGACAATTGGTTTTCCAGCTTTCCTTTTGAACCTAGGTACAATGGTGTTTCTTCTACAAGACTTCCTGGAATAAGAAAAGCAATTAGAAAGTCAGCTGCTTCAGGTGCTACAAAAGGTGACATTATTAAAAGTGACATTGAAAATGTAGCTATAGCACTTTTCGAAAAGAAAGGCACTTTGTCAACTTTGTCACAAGGAAATGAAGGAATATTAGATAATCCGTCAGTAACAGAAAACACTAATAGATTAATTCCGGGTGGTTTGTCCAGTCAAATATTTGTCAATTATCCCACGCTCTCAGATTCTGAAGTATATCTTGCATGGGATCCATCTTCATATGGCGATGGCGACGGTGATCTAGAACCTACAGACGCAGACCCAGAAAGTTATTCCATTTTAGTATTTAGCTTTCTTGAACAGTTTAAACAAAATGGAGACGATATAACTTTTGTAGTTGGGACTATTACCTATAGCGCTAGTTTTGATAATTCAGTACTTCGAGATAATTCAACATCCAGTACAATAGGAATTTCAGACGTTACAACAGACGAACATCTTTCTTTAGCAGTTGCAGCTTCATTCGAGCATGCGTTTCAAAATGAAATACTTTTAGGTGACATAATAATACAGACTGAAAGTATCGAAATAGATCCGATTAACAATCCGGGTGTGATTATTTATTACGTCTTTTTAAAAGCAAAAAATAAGTTTCACATACAAGCTGCAGCTCCTAACCCTTCAGGAGCTGCTGTAACTTCAAATGCTATAGTGACTAACGACTGGGGTGGCCGAGACCTACTAAAAATAAAAGGAGCGCCTCTTTCTAGAAGAACCGTTACAAATGGATCAATAAATGATGCTGAACAACAGGTAGACACAGTTCATTTTGCGTCTATAAAAGCAAAAGATGGTTCTAATTTAGGAATAGTGACAGACCCACTTGATTCTAAAAAAATATTTGATATGGGTACAAGCATAGAGAATACTTCTGATTATTATGCCAAGGTGTTTTTTGGTTCAGGTGATGGACCTTCAAAGTCTCCGAAACATAATATTCTTGAACCTGAAAACAAAATAATTCAGGATTCTATTAACTATGAGGCAGTAACCCATGACAACAATAGTGGTATAGCTACTGGAACCAGCACGATCGATTCAGCTTTTTACGACAATTTTACACTAACAGGTGTCTCTGTTCGAACAATAAGCTCTATTCCTACTAATACATCTGTTCATCATTTTGGTGAAAGTCTAATAACTGAAGGTTCGTCAGGTGGAAACTTTGTAGTAGGAAAAACATATACAATTGTTACACCAGCCACCGGAACAGGAAATTCTTTTGAAAACATTGGCGCGCCAAATAATTTAGCAGGTACGGTATTTGTTGCTACAGGAACTGCTACAGGAGATTCAGCCGCTGAAGCAAGACAACATGATGAGCTCATAGGATTTACTGGCGCATCTGTTAGAAGAATGGACTTTAATACAACAATTCAACCAGGTGAAACTGTAAACATTAGATGGGCTGCTATGTCTTTTACTAGCGGACAGACCGACTTGCCTATTCTTTCTACTTCTGAAGGGTGGATGGCAGAAAAGGCTGACTCCAATGATGATGGAATTACAGTAAAGGTTTCGCTGGACAATGGAGAATCATACACCGACGTGTCCAGTGTATACGAAGTCAGTATTGATGGCGTCTCACAAAGAGTCTCCAGCTTGATAGACGGATCATCAGACAGCCCTATCGTAAAGTCTGATAGATACGATACAGGAGGAGCCGTATTAAAAGACATACAGTTAGATCCATCAAATATTTTGTCTTCAACTTACCCACTTATGAGCTTTACAGTTTCATCTCCAACAAAAATTAGGTTTGAACAAACTAATTGGACGACAAAAAGTATTGTATATGATCATATGTGGTTTAAGTTTTTGGCAATAATGATTGTTGGATCTAATTCAAATTCTTTGCAAGAAATTCCTATTTCTAGTAGAGGAAATTATAATGAAAATGCCGCTGCGACATCAGTTGAAGTAAGAGGTGCCAAATACGGTTTAATCAGCCCAGTTAAGCTAAATACATCTGCAGTTTTTCGTGCTGGAAGTTTTGGTAATTTTAGAGATATGCTGGAGCAGAGGCAGTTTGCAAAAACTTTTGATGGAAAAAATACAAGCGATTCTCCTGTCGATGTTTTATTTCAAGAGAGAATAACCAAAAGGCCAGTAACACCTGAAGAAACTAATAGTTCTAATTTAGATACGTTTTGTACATCATCGCTGCCTTATTTTGACGGTGTAACACGTGATAGAACAACTCAACAACCAGATCTTCAGGAGAAGATTGAGATTGATATCGAGGTGTAATAAATGTCTGTCTCAAAAAAGAAGTTTTCCTTAGACAAACTAAAAAAGACAGATCAACTAGTTGTTAGAACCGGAAAGCAGCAAAACGTCGACCGAGTTATTTTTCCTAATCCTGTAGAAGTTGGTTTAGACTCTGAATCTTTAAGATCTGCACTTACGACTCATGGCGGCGTTAAAATACCCGACGGTATTCCTGCAGAAACTAGAAATGTTCTCTACAATGAGTTAGGTGTACTTAAGTTTAATGGCCAGCCGGTTATAACAGGTTCAAACGGAATAGTTCATTTAGAAAGGTTAGGGGTTACAGGATCTATTGATATTAGTGGGCCTTTAAGAGTTACCGGTGGAATTGTCACTGATGACGCAAACTCTGAATTCATAAGGGCAGGAGACAGAATACAAGTCGCCAAGAACAGTGACGGATCGTATACAATTACTGCTGATGTTCAAGCTGGAGGATCAGGAGGCTCTGCAGATCCTCAATACCTTACACTGGCTGCTACTTCTGATTTAAACAACGAAAGAGTTTTTACAGCCGGTACAGGAATTAATGTCGTCGATGGAGGCGCTGGAGGAAACTTTACAGTCTCAACTGACTCATCTGTTGTTCCTAATTTAACAGGCAACAATACATTCTCAGGTGATGTTACAGTACAAGGTGACATAAAAGGTTCAGTTCAAAAATTATCAGATGGTACCACTAACTTTATACAAGCAGGAAGCAATGTTACAGTCGCAAATAACGTTGACGGATCAATTACAATATCTGCTACGGATACAAACACAGACACGACTTACACATCAGGAAACGGTCTTAGTCTTTCCAGCAATACATTTAGTGTAAATCTGCAACCAGGCGGTGGTCTTCAAATTGTTTCCTCACGCCTGGCTGTGGATACATCTGACATAGCAGGTGATGGACTAAGAGCAACAAATAGCAACACAACACTTTCAGTCGATGCTTCACAAATAGCAGGGTCAGGTCTAGAAGATGATGGATCTGAAAATTTAAGAATATCAACATCAGCAGCAGGATCTGGATTGACAGGTGGAGGAGGAGCCCCGCTTTCAGTTGATTTAAAAACGTCAGGCGGTCTTAAGACAGTTAGCGATGAGTTAGCAATTGAAGCAGCTGATATAGCTGGAGATGGACTGTCTGATAATGGTTCTGATCAACTAAAATTAGATATAGGTTCATTGCAAACAGAGCTTACAGACGGACAGGCAGAGCTCACAGATTATATTGCTGTAAGCGACTCATCTGATAACACTACAAAAAAGCTTACAATTAATCGTCTAAAAACTTTGGTTGACAACACTAGCGTTATTTACACCGCCGGTGACGGGCTAACCCAAACAGGACAAACGTTTAGACAAAGAGCTGTGCTATCAGTAACAGCTGCCAACGGTGTTTTTGTAATAGATGGATCTGCCAGACCAAAAATTACTGCTCCAAAAACTCTAGACTATTATTTTGACTTAAGCGATGCCAGTTTATCGGGAAGAGTATTTGCACTTTCGGAGACATTTGACGGAACTCATGCGTCAGGAGGTGTTCAGTTTACTAATGGTGTGACAATGAATGGGACACCAGGAAATACCGGTGCATACCTGGAAGTCAAGTTTACCCAAGAAGATCCTGACGTTCTTTACTATTATGATGCAAACACTTCTGGAATGGGAAACAAGCTTATTACAGGATTGGGTTATCTAGAAACAGATACAGCTACTGTGACTTACACAGGAAAAGGAATATTTCCTGAAGGAATCGAAGGGTCAATTCAAAAACTGTCTGACGGAACCACTGATTTTATCCAAGCCGGAAACAACATCGTTGTAACAAATAATGTTGACGGGTCGATTACGATTGCTTCAGATGTATCATCTGCATTTACTTCAGGGGATGGCATCGATATCGTCGGAGGAGAAATAAGTGCAGATATTCGTGCTGGCGGTGGTCTGAGATTTAATAATGAGGAAATGGAAGTCGATCCTACTGTTGTTCCTCTTTTGACCGGTGCTACATTTACAGGAACTGTTACAGTTAATGGTGCCGCCAATATTCAAGGGTCAATCCAAAAACTAGCAGATGGCACAACAGACTTCATACAGGCAGGCAGTAATGTAACAGTTACAAATAATGCAGATGGGTCTATAACAATTGCAGCTTCAGGAGGTTCCGGATCCGGCGGATCAGGTACAATTGGGTCTGCTGAAGATGGAGATTATACAGATGGATTGTTTACAGACTTTACAGATAACACAGAGGTCGGGACAGCAATTGACAGATTTAACGAAGTTCTTAAGTCATTAGCACCTGATCCTGCCCCTAACTTAAATTCTATAAGTGCTACAACTTCCGCCTCACAATGCAAACTTTCTTTTGGCTCATCTAATTCGCTGTCTGGGTACGAAAATATACAAGGCACCGCTGGACTAGGAACAGCTTTAGATACAAACGGTCTTTACACACAAGCCACATCTAATTCTAATGTAAGAATAGGTGCTGTTTCGAGCGGAACAACAATTACTGGAATTGTAGGATCCGGAGTGACTGAAAATTCATTTGCAGGAAATGTTGTCAATTACCCTGAAAATAGCATTGGAAATGGTGACCAAGGAATTCTTTCTTTAAATGTTAATGGAACAACAATTAGAACAGTAGACTTAACAGATTCTAACTTGGGTGCAGGTCTCCCAGGATCCGGAACAGACTCTGTTCTTACAGGAGGATCCGGTTTTATAAACATATCACAGGTAGCCAGCGGAAAATTTTCAAACGGTTCTTCATTTGATGTATTTAAGCACAGAACAATGAATTTTCAAATTGATGCATCACATCAAAGAAATGGATGGAATTATGTTCAGGTTGTTCATACAGTAGGATCTTCAAACTATACAACAAATTATATCGAGTGGCTGGTTGACGAGTCTCAAAATCCTGCCGATCAAATAACAGCATCTAATAATACACTGACAGGATTGAGCATGACAGGCTCTAGATATCTTTCAGGTGTACAGTATCACACAGGAGGTACTGCAAATTATCAAGTTGATGTTGCTAATGCGTACAAAGATGTATACACGACATCAAATATAACATTTACAGGCACAAGCTGTAGTTCACCATCTCAATCCATGCCAATAGTTGCACCAGGTGAAGATTCTAGTAAAACTATAACAGTTAGTTCAGTTGCAACAATAACTGATACTAAAATGCTAAATGAAGCTTTTTCACTTTCAATTAACGTTCCACACCCCTTAAGGGCAAATTTAAATTCAGGTGGGCAGTCATCAATCGGAGGTATACTAGTCTATAACGTTAGCGAAAACTCCACAGTTTTATCTGAAAACTTTAATGGAGAGACTTATAGATTAAGGTCAGGAAATTTTGCAAGTCAGTCTGATGTATCTAATTCATCTTGGAATAGTGAAACAGATATTGAATCTGTTGGTGCAGGAAATCACGCTTCAGGATTAATAGTTTACAATGATACACTTGTATCACCGACGTCAGGAATTAATTCAGGAGACTTTAGAAATGTTGCTGATGGAGGAATAATTGGGAACGGACCTGACGGGAATGTTAATTATAGTGGGGCGACAGGTACAAGAACTTACTATCGTCGCTTCACAAATAACACAGGTGGATCGAGAAACAATTTTAATTTAAGCATGAATACATCAGGAACAAATATTGTAAGCTCGTCAGGAACACTAAATTCATCAAACATAAGAGTTGATATTAAATTGCCACAAACAGATTCTAATTTTTCTACAGCATGGCTCGATATAAGTCAGCCTTTTGCTACTGGTCAAGTAGATTCTGATGGCGACGGATGTCTGGTGGGAAATTTTGATAGTTCATCTAATTCTACCAATTCTTGTACATTCGGAACACAGTCTGTAGGCGATGAAGAATATATAGTAGTTAGGATCACCGCTGATACTAGCTGGACAGGTAACATAATCCAAATGAGTGTTAGCTGGACGTAAAGGAATAAAAAATGGCATTAAACGAGACTTCTAAAGAGTTTATATCACTCAAAAAGCTTCAGGGCAAAGCTCATACTTCAAATATTAAAGATTTAGCAAACGAAGCGCTGTCATCCGGTTTGACTGTTTCTGCTAAAACTGTTTTTAGCTCTGACATACCCGCATCACCTACAGCTACTCAGTATACAATTAGTGGTGGGTCTGTGCAGTTTGTAAGACTTTCTGCTTCATTTATATTAGGTTCTGATACAGTTAACGGTCGACATGCTTTTGAATTGAAGTTGCCTGATGACTTTGAGTCACCAGCAGGTGCGACTAACAATTTGTCAGGGCTTGGAACAGGATTCTTTGTTAATGGACAATCAATTAATACAACAAAAGGCGCGATTCAACTAGTTCCTCCTTCTTACGGTGTCTCTTATGAGGCAAAACCTTATAAGTTTGTAGATGGAAGTGGAAACGCAGAACAACTTATACCCGTTTTGGATGCTAGAGACTGGTACATTGATTACTTTAACGGCATCTTATTTCAGCAGGATCCTCCTGGTACAGGAGACCACGACGACAATCCGAGATTTGTTGATGCGTACATTTATGTTGGAGACTTTGTTTCTGATTCTTTGTCAAATGTAGGCTCTGGAGACGGTGATTCTGGTGCCCAATACGTTGTTTTGGCTGCAACAGGTTCACTTACAAATGAAAGAGTCTTGACGCCAGGCGTTGGTTTAGATCTAGTCGATGCTGGTGCTGGTGGAAATGTCACGTTAAATGTAGACATTAGTGAGTTTGCATCTGGTTCTATTAATTACGCAGAAGACACAATTGTTTTTGTAGATGAAGACGATACCAATAGAAAGGAAACTATTGCAAACTTTATGTCGGGAACCGCCGGAGACGGTTTGACTTCTTCATTAGGTGTTCTTTCTGTTGCAACAGGAACAGGACTGGAAATTGATTCTGACACAGTAAGAATTTCTGCAGCTGCAGCAGGAGATGGTTTGATCGGAGGCGGAGGATCCGCACTTTCTGTGAATGTGGACGATTCTTCGCTAGAGGTAAATGCAGACGTTGTTCAAATAAAAGATTCAGGTGTCACATTAGCCAAACTATCAGATCTTGCAAATATGACAGTAATTGGTAATGTTTCAGGAGGATCTGCAACTCCAACTGCTATCACTATTTTAGACGAAGATAATATGGCGTCAAATAGTGCAACTGCACTGGCAACGCAACAGAGTATTAAAGCATACGTCGACTCAGTCGCACAAGGATTAGATCCTAAAGATTCAGTTGTAGCGGCATCAACTTCATCGTTTACGATGGCATCTACAGCTTCTTCTACAACTCTAGTTTTAGCAGATGGCGAAGGCGGTTTTGATTCAACTGCAAATACTCTAACAATTGACGGTGTATCACTTTCTGAAGGTGATCGAATCTTAATTAAGGACGGGGTCAACTCAAATAGTGCAGGTGTTGATGGAAAATGGAACGGCATATACGAAGTCGGAAGCCTGACAGGAACTGACCTCACACTCACAAGAACAGATGACGCAGATCAAGACAGTTTATCGGGAGGAGCACATGTTTTTGTTGAGCAAGGAACTGTCAATGGTGATACTGGTTATGTTTGCACAAATGATGGATCAATAACAATTGGAACAACAGCGATTACTTGGTCACAGTTCTCCGGACCTGGCGTATTTTCTGCAGGAGATGGTCTAGACTTAACAGGAAAAGTTTTTAGTCTTGACCTTAAGTCAGCTGGTGGTCTAAAAATAGATACAACAGAGTTGGCAATTGAACCAAGCGATTTTGCAGGCGCCGGCTTGGAAGATGACGGATCGGATAATCTGAGACTTAATATTGCAGGGTTGACATCAGATTCAAACGCAGGAAATCTAAGCGATTCTATTGCAATATCAGATGCTAGCGATAGTGATCTAACAAAGAAAATTACTCTTACTGAGCTAAAGTCAGTTGTAGCAAACTTTACTGCAGGCGACGGTTTGGATCTTAATGCTGACGTATTTAGTTTAGATCTTAAAGCTTCTGGCGGTTTAACAATTGATGCTACAGAATTGGCAATCGATGAAACTATAGTTCCAACACTTTCAAACAATAATATCTTTACCGGAGATATGACTGTTACAGGTGATCTGTTTATTTCAGGTACAGTTTCTGATCTCGTAGCATCTGGAACTGCCAAATTTACAGACGGAATATCAGGTTCTATTCATCATACTTCAGATGGTTTATCATATCTTGTTGCAGGTACAAATATTTCGATAGCTTCTGCTTCAAATGGTCAGATCACAATATCATCTTCGGGAGTGGGACAAATTGGTAGTGCAGAAGACGGTGACTATACCGACGGTCTATTTACTGATTTTACAACATCCACGCCAATTGGAACACCTGTTGATAGATTTAATGAGGTGCTTAAGCTTCTTGTTCCTGCACCTGCTCCTGACCTAGACAATGTTGATAGTAATAATTCAGATGGAGCATCAGGAGACCTTTCTTTTGGTGCCTCAAACGATCAGTCATCTGCGACACCAGCTTATATATCTGTTGCTGGAACAGCCGGATTTGGAATTGCTGTTGATGTTGACGGGTTGTATGAAGCATCAGGAAGTGCAGAAAATCTTAGAAGAGGTATATATGACGGAACTGCTACACAGACAGGCGATCTAAACGAAGATGTTGCAGCCAATATTACTTCGCCTTCTTCACAAACAAATTATCCAGCAAACTCTTTTGGTGATGCTGATGTCGGATCTTTAGTTTTAGAAGTAAATGGATCTGATCTATACACACTGGACTTAACTGATTCTAATACAGGAACGGGAGCTCCAGGATCCGGAACAGGAAGTCACGTTAACGGAAATGGCTCTGGGTTTACACACGTATCTGTTGCGACTGCTGGTACATTTGACAGCGGTCAAACATTTGCTCAGTTTAAGCACAGGACAGGAAGATGGGCTGTTGGTGCCAGTGATCAAAGAAACGGCTGGAACTATATAAGAGTTAAACACGATAAGGGCGGAGGCTCAATAATCACAACAAACTATGTTGAATGGGTTAATGACACAAATTCAGATGCTTTGACTGCTTCATCCAACAGCCTAGACTTTACAGGTTCAGGTTCTACACAACTTTCAGGTGTGACGTATCATACAGGAGGTAATGCAAGGTATCAGGTAACTGTTTCAAATGCTTACAAATACACGTATGATAAAGATACAGATCATACATTTACAACATCAAATGCAGGAACAAGATCTAATGTCTCGTATAGCATATCACCAATAACACCGGCAGACGTCGGCTTAGATGATCATGATAAACAAATTGTTGTGGATGATACTTCGGCAGTTACCGCAGATTATATCTTAGGTGGTTCTATTACAGCATCAATTAATGTTGCCCACCCAATTAAATCAGATCTTTCTGAGGGTGGAGAAAGTACTGCATCAGGAATTCTTCTATACAATGTGACAGATACAGCTACAGTAACTTCTGAGCCATTTACTTCTGAGACCTATAGGTTACAGGTAGATACATTCACGGATCAAACAGACGTAACAGGTGGGACTCTAGACTGGGACTCTTCTGTTAGCTTAGCAGGATCAGATACAGGACACAATACGGGTTTGCAGGTATTTAGGGAAAGACTTTACTCTCCGCTAAATACAGGAGTATACTCAGGTGACTTTAGAAACACTTCTGACGGAGGTTCACTCGACTCAGGTCCGTCAGGAAATCCTGACTATTCTGCGATATCAGGAACAAGGACTTATTACAGAAAGTTTCAAAATACAGGATCTTCTGTTAGGGACTTTTCTTATACGCTAAATGGATCTGCAACACTTGTTGGTGCTTCTGATGGACTTGGAAACGCACAAAACAATTTTAGATTATCATTTAAGATGCCATCTGACGGATCAGGAAATTCTACAGGGTGGCTTGACGCTAGAAACGCGTTTACATTTGGTAATACGTCAGATGGAGATGGTGGTGCAATAGGAACTGTCGACAATTCTGCTAACATGACAAATAACATATCTTTTGGCACAGTGGAAATTGGAACAAATGAATTTATTGTTGCAAGAATTGAAGCGGATGATAGTTGGACTGGTTATCTAGATAGTCTAAGTGTATCGTTTGGCGCTGTTGGAAGTGTTGCATCTTCTCCTAACGTAAATGATATCGATGCAAATCAAAGTGGTGTAGACGCAAATCTCTCATTTGGTGATACTTTAACAAAGACAGGCTATGCTACAGTCGAGACTACCGCAGGTGGAACAGAAAGAAACGCTAACGATTTATTTTCACTAAGTGGAGATAGAAGAGGTGTTTTTGACGGTTCTACTGACATAACAGGCGAAATTAACGAAACAACATCTGCTAGCGGAAACTCTTATCCTGCAAATGCATTTGGAAGTGGTGTTGCTAACACAGGAACTCTTAAGCTAGAAGTGAACGGTACAGTTATACACAGTGTGGACTTATCAGTATTTACATCAGGTAATAGCCTTACAGGAGATTCAGGTTTTATCAACATGTCCGCTGCACTAAATGGACAGGATGGATCAGGACTGCCTGACTTTACAAAATGGTATCGAACAGGTTCGTATAAAGTTGCTTCTGCTGATCAAAGAAACGGTCACAACTATGCAAGAGTTATTCACACAATTGGAGCTACTGATCATGAATCAACATATGTCGAATGGGTAAATGATAATGATTCATCTGTGGTATCATTAACGTCTGTTGCATACGGTGAATTTGCAGAAACAGGAACATCATTTAATTTATCAGGTGTTACATATTTTGAGTCAGTTTCAGGTAAGTTCTTTATGACTGCTGAAAATCTATACAAATATGTGTATAGTGATGAAAATAATGCAATTAGTTATCCTACATCTACAAATTGCTCTGTTACGAGAATTGATGCAAACGGATCAGGTGTGGCAAATGCTGTTACAAACAGTTCTTTTGCGTCGTTACCTCTTCTTTCAACCAGCGTTGCAAATGCACATGATGAAGATTTGTTAATCACAGGATCATTTAGTGTTAGCTCAACAACATCACTTCCAGTTGACTCTCCGCAAACCGTCACAATGGTTGGTCGTGTACACCATCCGTTAAAGGGTAATACAGATACAGCATCAACTCAAAGTAACACATTGCTTATTTACAGTCCAAGTGATAATTCTACCAACACGTTTGAATCATTCCAGAGTGAATCAAAAAGACTTCAGGCAGCTACATATTCTCAGCAATCAGATATAACTTCTTCTTCGAATGCATGGGATTCTACAGTTTCGCTAAATGATGGAACAGATACAGGACACAATACAGGTCTTATGGTTTACAATGGAGAATTGATATCACCTCAAGAAGCAGGTAACTCAGGCGACTTTAGAAATATTGCTGATGGCGGAACTCTAATTGCCCCTGACGGCAATCCTGACTATGGAACACTTACAAATTCAACAAGAGAATACATAAGATGGTTTAGAAACACTGAAGGAGCAGCACGCCAGATGTTTACTATAGCCATTAATGGATCTGGTACAATTGTTTCAAATAGTACTTCATTGACCGGTGACAAATTGCAGGTAAACTTTAAGATTCCATCATCAAACTCTGCACAAACAACAGGCTGGATGGATATTGCAGTTTCTTATGCTACAGATCAAGTTTCAGATGATGATGGTTGTTTTGATGACGGCGCAGGAACATTTGACAGTTCACTAAATGCCTCTAATACAGGAACTTTTGGTAGTAGATTTGTTAACAACAATGAATACATACTTATCAGGGTTAAGGCTGACAAGACTTGGACAGGAAATATTACGCAGATGACACTTTCATGGCGTACAGCTTAATCTTTGAGGATTCGCGATGGCATATGATGCAAAAACAGAGCGCTTGCTGTCGCTTAAGAAGCTCTCTGGCAAGGCACACACTTCAAACGACAAAGGTTTATCCAATGAGGCATTGTCGTCAGGAGTTACAATTGCCGCATCATCAGTCTTTGGACAGGCTATACCAGCCTCACCAGGAACAACTCTTTATGACATAACAGATAGCGTTGTTGAGTATGTAAGACTTTCTGCGTCATTTATAATGGGTTCTGATACTACATCAGGACAGCATGGGTTTCAACTAACCCTCCCAGATGATTACGAATCTAATTCAACAAATTCCAAAAAAGGTACAGGCTATTTTACAAACGGTGCTGTTGTAAACGCTTCAGGAGGAGGAATTCAGCTAGTTCCTCCTTCGTTTGGCAACACATATGAAGCAAAATTATACCACACCGCTAGCGGAGTCGAGTCCAGAATCCCTCTTTTGGATGCGAGAGACTGGAACTTAGACTACTTTAACGGAATTGTCTTTCAGCAAGATCCACCTGGGACAGGTTATCACCCGCAAAATCCAACGTATGTAGATGCCTTCATATACATTGGTGACTATGTCGGGTCGATGCTGGGTTCGTCTTCACCTGGAGATTTAGGCGCTTCTTATTTGGTGCTTACCAATACAGGATCGTTAAACTCTGAAAGAGCTTTAGTAGCTGGGACTGGGTTAACCCTTATTGATGGTGGCGCAGGATCTTCTGCTACCCTCCAGATTGATAATAGTGTGGTTGCCACTATTTCTGGAAGTGTGTTTTCGGGGACTCATATATTCGAAAATGGATTGACCGGTTCTATTACACAGCTTTCAGATGGAAGTGCTTTTCTTCGAGGTGGTGACAACGTTGAAATTAGTACTGGAAGTGATGGATCAATAACTATTGCTGCGCCTGGTCTTTCTATTGACGGATTTGATCGAGAAGCTGAGTTTTTGGTTCTAAGTGCTACTGGTTCAATGGCAAATGAAAGAGTTTTTGGAACTGGTACAGGAATCAAGTCAGTCGACGGAGGTGCAGGAAATAGTTTTTCTGTAGAAATAGACGACAATATTGTTGCCACAATTTCAGGATCTACATTTACAGGGCCGGTAAGATTTAACCAAGGTCTAAGTGGATCGCTAACTCGGATACAGTCGGGTCTAAGTTATCTAGTGGCAGGATCTAATGTCACAATATCATCTGCATCAAATGGTCAAGTAACAATTTCTGCTCCTGCACCTGTAGGAGGATCTGACACTGATTTAAGATCAGGTCCTTTCTTGACGTATGAGCAGTCAAGCATTATGTCAAATGAAAGAGTCTTGACAGCTGGTCCCGGCATAGAAATCAGCACAGGGGAGGCAGGAGCTCTTACAATACAGGCTGATGCTTTAGGGCTTACAAGGACAAAAAGAGACTACATATTGACCGGAACACATGTTGCCCTAACACCATTTCAAGCAACAGGCGTAAACTTTAGTGAAGTTGACTTTTCATCTGATGCAATTGATATACATGTCAATGGTATGCTGGTTCACTCAGGAACATATGATCAGGTTACCGGATCCTTGGCAGATTACACACTCTCAGGAGAAAATCAGATTGTTTTTGGGTTTGATCTAGAACAAGACGATATCATCGATGCAATTGTTTTATCATCCGGATCAGCGTCTCAAGGAACAGGATTTGCACCTTCAGCTGCTCCTTTTCTTACATTTGGAAGCTCAACAGGTCTATCGAATGAAAGAATATTGACTGCAGGAGCAGGCGTTACGATTGATACGACTCAAGAAAATCAAGCAATAATTAGCGTTGATCAAACTGGCTTAAGACAAAAAGTTGCATATACACTTACAGGTTCCCATCCTGCAGGAAACCAGCTAATAATACCATCTGTTGACTTCTCTTCCGGATCGTTTAGAGAAGACAGCATCGATATCTTTGTCAACGGAGTGCTAATGACATCAGGCAGCAATGAAGATTACACTCTCGCTGGTGGGGCAAATAATTTAAACATTAATTTTAATTTACATGCTGACGATAAGGTAACAGTGATCATTCATTAATATATTGAAGATCATACTTATACGAGTTATAATGACAGTTTAAAGTAGGAAGGAAATAAGTTGTACGAGACTTCAGATTTAGCAATTGCTGCATTCCTCATGATGCATGATTTTAAGCTGATTGATGCTGGAAAAACATCAACCGGAAAGTTTAAATTTGTGTTTGAAGATAAAGAAGGTACTGCTAAGTCGAAGGCAGTAGAATTCATCTCCTCAGACTTCAGCAAATTTGACACACACATTAAAAATCTTAAAAAGTTACTTTACTAGTCGAGTTTGTTATTCTTATAGATTAGCAGTCGATTAGGAGGACCTGTGTCAGGAATACTAGACAAGAAACAGAGAATCATTGATTTTATTATTACAGAAGAAGGCAGAGACCAAGCCGCCAACGGTGAGCTTAGGATACATTATGCATCCTTTAGTGACGCAGGAGCATTCTACACTGAAAAATCTGGTTCATACGCAGAAGACATTAGCAATCGAATTGCATTCGAAGTTAACGTAAAGCCTCAAGATACCATAGTTTTAGAAAATCCCCCGCTTTTTGCAGTGGATAGTATTGCTGCTAGGCAATCAATAAAGCCGTTTCAAACTAAAGATTTTAAGATAGCTGGAACAAATATTGCAAAAATTTCTGAAAGTGGACAGGCTACTACACTTTTAACAGGATCAGCATATAATAAATTTGCTGATGATATTTGCACTTCATTGACTCAAAATTTTCATGACATGCAAATAATTGGAACTTTTGATCCATTTGATGATTCATCTGGGTTTGAAATATTTCCCGAACAAAAAGTTTTTGATTATTTTCCTAGAACAAACAACGACAACGGCAAGACAACAGAATCTTTTGTAAGTGTAGAAAGTTGTGAAAGTCTATTTCAAGACGAAAGACTTAGTCACCTTCCTAACTTTATGTATTTACCTCCTGTCAATAAGTCTACAGGCGATGACTTAGTAGCCTTAGGTGAATACAATAACTTTAATAGAGAAGCAATCGATGGCTTTGATGATCTAATCAGTATGCTTCACGATCCTCAAAAAGAAATACCGTATGTTGATTTTGAATTTGCTGAAACATCTAGAGACAATAATATTCTAGTTCAGCCAATAGAATTTGCAAACGATTCTATTCAAAAATTAGCAATTATTGACTTTGGTGAGTTTATCGACGATGACTCAAAAGGAAACAGAGTTTTCTTTTTAGGTAAAATGTATCCGGATGACAATGGAAATTCTACCTATGTAAATATATTCACAGTCATTCTGAGTTAAACCTATGAAGATATTAAGAAAAAACAGACTAAACACATCCAAGTCTCAAAAAAAGAAAAAAGAGATGGCAAAGTCTTTTGATGATATCATTATCATTGGAGACGAAGATGAAAACGCGGACTTGCAAGATATTGAAATTATACCAGGAACTAAAGAACCAGGCAAATCAATACTAACAGCAAGAGGTGAATTTATCTATGATGTAAGCTTTGTCATAGATAGTGAAGACGCTCTGTCGGAATCTGTTACAGCTGTTGAAATTTCTTTCTACAGGAAAAGACCTAAAAAAAGAAAAATTTACGACGGTAGTACGTCTGACGACATACGAAATGCTTTTTTAAAGAAGAAAAGAAGAAGATCAAAGACTTCACTAAAAGATGGTACAGTACAAATTACAAGCGCTGAAAAACCAATAACTGTTGCTGTTATTTCTCTAGGGGAAGAGTTTGTAACTTCATCTGAATTAAAAAAGAAGCTTGAGACTATTAATTCAAAAATAGACAAACTAAAACAAATTGCACCTAAGCAAAAAGTAAAAGTTAGGACGTCAAAGGTAAGAAATGATTTTATAACAACAAAGGTAACTCCTAGAAAGGTTTCACTTCCCAAACCATTGGATGTTTCACTAGTGGGCCTAAAAACACTGTCAGGTGTTCCTGCAAAATTGCCGTCTAGTAACAAAAACTTAAAGGTGTCAAAGAAAAAGCTTAGAAAAAAAGCACAAAAAAAAGGGACTAGTCCGATAAAGGTTGGTAAGGCCTTGTTTCCTATTGTTCCTGAATCTATTAGTCAAAATAAAGATTCAAGTGTGTATAAAAAAAGAAAGAAAAATACTTCATACTTTTCGTCTAGAAAGACGTCTTTTAGACAAATAAAAAATTCAAAAAGTATCACTAGTAATCGCCTAAAGCCTGTATCAATTGAAGATAGAGAAGAAATTAAAAAGATCCAAAGAGCTCAACAAAAAATTTCATCACTCAATAAGCTTAAAAACACTATTGAAAATGAAATTGGTGAGATTGAATTTGAAACTAGAATGATTTCTTACGATACGTCAATTGGACTAAATTTAAGTGTAGGTCTTCCAATCAACCTGTATATGAAAGTCAGACTTATACATGATTCAAACCGACCGGGCGAATACGTTTACTTAAAAGTAAATCACAAAGAACAGGTTGATGACCTTTTAACGCCTGAAGAAGCACCTGATCTAAAAGGAAGTTCAGTTAAGGCAAATCCTAGCAAAATTGTTCTTAAAGTTGCGCAAAATGATGATATATCAAATGAAGTAATATTGCAGAGGCGCAAAATAACCGACAACACAGAAGATGATGAGTACTCATTTCAAGAGATCACTAGAATAAAAGTTTCTTCTGATACAGGTGCGCAAACTTATGAAGATACAGGTGTATCAAATGTCTTTCCTGTATCTTATGAATATAGAGCAATTCCTGTAGGTCCAACAGGAGTCGAATCAGATGACTTAGTTGACGGAACAATTGTTACCGGCATAAAGCCGATTGGACATTCAGCCAGCTCATATGTTGATCCGGATAATAACGTTGCAATATCTGCAATAAACAAATATGACCGAATTGGTCTTACAGTCGAATCTATTCCTGATGATGTTGTGGCAATTAGGCTGTTTAAAGAAGATCTGGTGTCGGACTCGTTTTACAGCGGAAGAGATTTAAAGTTTAAAGAAGTAATTCCAGTTGGACAAAACTCGAGTGTTATTAGAATCGGAGAGGGTGTCAACTCTGTTTACATTGAGGACTTTGACGTAACGCCTGAAAAAACATATCGTTACAAATGTACTTTACGAAGATTACGCGAACCTGAAGCTGAAGGTAACGAAGAAGAAATTATTAAGCACATTCGCCCTAGGGTGAGAACACCTATTGATGCTTCGATAGAAGATTTAAAATTTGATGTTGTAGGTAAGGGCGCTGAAATAACATTTAATTTAGTGGCAGAATTTTCTGACCCTGGTTTAGAATTGCTTAAGCAGATATTTGATGCATCAGGAGTTTCCGGAAACTTTATTGAAGATTTTAGAAACAATAGAGAGAGACTAAAAGAAGTTCCTGCGTTTTTTGTGACACGTGTCGACCTATATACAGGAAGGTCAACCAAGCTAGGTCTTTTTCCGCCAGGAGAATTTAAAGACGACGCAGTACTCCAGGCATCTGTAGGAACACACATAATACCTGGTAGAA
>Ga0181590_10000616_pt1 | contig 28668 bp, 31 predicted proteins | sample 071ome_34_FD_132446 | JGI IMG/M metagenome (GOLD analysis project Ga0181590, IMG submission 132446) | Coastal salt marsh microbial communities from the Groves Creek Marsh, Skidaway Island, Georgia - 071411BT metaG (megahit assembly) | ecosystem: Environmental > Aquatic > Marine > Intertidal...
CAGGATGAGTAAACCTATACTTGACATACCAGACACTATTATTAATACCAGTTGTGAACATATACCTAATTTTGCAGAATGGTATGCTAAGATTCCAGATGGCAAGTTAGTTGTATTACAAAGCAATAACTATTATGAAGTAGAAGAACATGTTAATTGTGTTAAGGATATAAAAGAATTTGGTAATATGGCACGTATGACAGGTCCGTTATATGCAGGAGAATTAGAATTGCCTAAATACAAGAGGTTTATGTTAATTGGATATAAATGATTTATCAATAAGAGAACTGCAAAAAGAAAGTGCAAGAGCATTGAGTACAATGCAAGCAACAAACAATAATATATGGCAGTTCAACAAACGTGCGCATCATAACAGTCATAATTGGTATGTTGCTGTTATTGAATGGTATGTAGAACAGTATGGTGATTTACCTAGTAAGACCGGACCTGGTAAGGATATAAAGTTGGTATACGATGTATAGATACGAAGATATACGTGTTATTCATTTAGAAAACACACAAAACTGTCAAGCAAGTTGTCCTATGTGTGACCGTAATCAAAACGGTGGTGCACTAAATCCGCATATTGATTTAAGCGAATTAACCTTAGATGATTGTAAACGTATTTTTGAACCTGACTTTATCAAACAACTAAAAACCATGTACATGTGTGGCAACTTGGGCGATCCTATTGTTGCACGAGATACATTAGAAATATTTCGTTACTTTAGAGAGCACAATGCAGACATGTGGCTTTCGATGAATACAAATGCAGGAGCAAAAAGTGTTGAATGGTGGAAAGAACTTGCCCAAGTCTTGGGTAGAATGGGTGCTGTTATTTTTAGCGTGGATGGTCTTAGTGACACTAATCATTTATACAGGCAAGGTGTTGTCTGGGACAATGTAGAACGTAATATGCGGGCGTTTATTGACGCTGGCGGCAGAGCACGTTGGGATTTTCTTATTTTTGAACATAATCAACATCAAGTCGAAGAAGCCGAAGCATTGGCAAATGCATGGGGATGTGAGCGTTTTATCAAAAAGAAAACCGGTAGATTTGTAACTGCAAGTAGTGAAAAGAAAGAGTCACACCAAGCAGTTGATCGTAAAGGAAATGAAACTACAGAAATTAAAAAACCTGATGAAAAGTTTTTAAACAAAGCACTAACCAAACAGGATGCACTGTTAGAAAAGTATGGCACTATGGATGCTTATTACGATGTAGTGCCAATTAATTGTAAAGTCAAAGATGAAGGTAGTTTGTTTATCACAGCCGAAGGACTTGCCATGCCTTGTTGTTGGACTGCTGGTAGAATGTACAAGTGGTGGAACCCAGATCCAAAGGTAGAGCAGATATGGAACTTTATCGATGCTGTAGGCGGCAAAGATGCTATCAACGCAAAGAAACATGGACTTAAACAGGTGTTTGAAACAGGTATATTTGAAAACATTGAGAGCAGTTGGAACATTAAAGGTTGTAGTAATGGCAAACTTAAAGTGTGCAGCATGAAGTGCGGAGTTGAGTTTGATCCGTTTGGAGAACAGTTTAAATGATAGAACTAGATAAAAATAAAAAAAGTATAGGAATAATTGGGTGTAGTTATACACATTGGCATGATGGAAACTGTGAACTTGAAAGTTATCCTGCATTAATTGCAAAAAAATATAATGAATATAACGTTGTTGATTTAAGTATGCCAGGATCTTCAAATGATTCGGCATATATTAGATTACGCTCTTTTGAAAAATTACATAATATAAAGTTTGATAAAGTGATTTTTCAAATAACTCATTATGGTAGATTTTTACACATGCCTCAATATAACGTAAAAAACACCGATATATTTAGAGAATACCGTCAACTCAAAAATTATATCTACACAGACGGAAATTGGAAAGACGAAAATTGGGATACTATTACTTCTTCGTATTTAATTTCTCCTAGTTTGATTTTCAAAGTTTGGTATAGAGAAAGACTTGATTTTTTGTCTAACCATTTTCGGATAAAAGTCAAAGACTTACAAAAATGGTTATATCATTATTTAGAATCTGATATGTTATCATTAGTTCTTGAAAAAGAAATGCATGTGATAAATGGAATTTATGGAAAAGACAATGTTCTATTGTTTTCGTGGCATGCAGGAATCGATAGCAGCGATTTGACATCATTTGAAAAATGTGATTTTCCAGAAAACTATATAGGATCAATGGCAGAAATGATTGGACCTAAGACTTTTTTTAAATTAGGAATTGACGATGCTCCGCATTATGATCGAATCGGAAACGGAATAGTTTTTAAACACCTAAAACCACGTTTAGATAAATTATTAACACCTTAAAATAAGTACGTATATAATGACAGAAAAAACATATACATCAAACACATTTTGTATTCTACCATGGGTGCATCTAAGCACAAGACCAGACGGTAGTATGAGAGTATGTTGCACAGCAAATGCAAGCAGTGTTGGTGCAACCAATGATAAAGAACACGGCGGACAAGTTGGCATACTAAAAACAGATGATGGCAAGCCCAACAACTTGAATGTGACAGATTTTCAAACTGCTTGGAATAGTCAGTATATGTGCAATGTTCGCAAACAAATGCTAAACGGTGAAAAACCGCCTAGTTGTTTAAAGTGTTATAGAGAAGAAGAAGCAGGACATAATAGTAAACGTATGTGGGAAACTGCATATTGGAGCCAGCGTGTAGATGTAGATAAACTTATTGCAGACACAAACAAAGATGGCAGTGTTCCGCCTAACCTAGCATACATTGATTTGCGATTTGGCACCAAGTGTCAACTTGCCTGTGTAATGTGTTCACCGCACGATAGTAGCGGATGGATCAAAGACTACAAAAAAATATTTCCTGCTGTGCAAAATGCATCACTTAAAGAAACAATGCAATGGCAAGACAAAGGCAGCACAAATGGCAGTAGTTACAATTGGCACAAACAAAATCCAGTATTTTGGCAACAATTCTATGAACAAATGCCTAGTATGCAGCAAATTTATTTTGCTGGCGGTGAAAGTCTTATCATTGAAGAACATTATGAAATACTTGAACATGCAATTAAAATGGGCTATGCAAAAGATCTTGAATTGCGTTACAACAGCAATGGTGTTGAGTGGAGAGAAGATTTGTTTGACCTATGGAAAGAGTTTAAATTAGTACGTTTTCATTACAGTGTAGACAGTATACACGAAATGAACGACTATATTCGTTATCCTAGCAAATGGACACGCACACAGGAAGTGTTTCATATATTAGACAATGAAACAAGTAATAATGTTGAAATAACTATTGCTTGTGCAGTTCAGGCACTTAACATCTATTATATTCCAGATTTTATCAAATGGAAACTTGAACAAGGATTTAAAAAGATTAACATGTGGCCATTTGGCGCAGGAGGTGTAAACTATCACTTTGTGTATCATCCACCACATCTAAATGTTAAAGTGCTACCAGCATGGTTCAAAGCAGAAGTGCGTAAAAAGTATGAAGAATTTTATCCCTGGTGGGAAGCAAATTGGGAAAAGGGTATTCCGAGTTGGCACAAAGGCAAAGTAGATTATGACAAGTGGCGTGATGCTGGATACGGTATTAAACGACTACAGGGTATGTTAAACTTTATGGAAAGCGATGACTGGAGTGTGCGTTTGCCGGAGATGCGAGAATTTTTAGAATTGTGCGATAAGCAACGTGGATTAAACTGGCAAGAAGTATTTCCTGAAATGGCAGACATATTTGAAACGGAGACAGCATGATTATTACAGGTAACAAAAACTCTGGACTGGCAGGCGCATTGTATAAATTGTATCCTGATGCTGTGTTTGTAAGTAGAAATACAGGGTTTGATTTAACAATCAAAAAAGATCAAGAACGTTTTGCTGAATTAGCAACAGAGCATGATGTTTTTATTAATAACAGTGTTATGTGGAAGTTTCAACAAACTGTTTTATTAAATGAAGTTTATCACAAGTGTATCGAGAAAAAACATGATATGCACATTGTAAATATCAGTAGTACAACTGATCGTGTTAAAAAAGGTGGCAGTTGGTTATATAATGCAGAAAAGAAAGCATTACGTGATTATTCAAATACGCTTGGACTAAATGGTGTTTGGAATGAAGGTCCTAAATTATCTTTAATCAGCGTTGGCACGTTAAGCAATAAACAAGACAAACACCCAAATAGAAATACACTAGATATAGACGTTGCTGCACAATATATTAAATGGGTAATAGATCAACCGAGACATATTGCAATTAATGAATTAAGTATTGATCCTATGCAACCCGATGAATGGTATGAGGAATAAATTATGAGTTGCACATTCTGCCCACTACCGTGGAACAGTATTAACCTAAGAAACAATGGTGATTTACGTATTTGCTGTAACACAAACAGTTATAGTCCGCAACGTGGTATTATGAAAAAAGAAGATGGTACTACATACAATGCGGGCAAAGACGACTGGAATGAAGCACGTAATGCGCCAATTTTAAAAGAAGTACGTGCAGCAATGCTTAAAGGTGAATGGCATCCTGAATGTGAACGTTGTAGACAAGAAGAAATTAACGGTATTCGTAGTCGTAGAGAATATGAATCTGATGACTGGGCTAAATGGTTTGGCAATCATATCGATTTAGAAAAAGCACAAGAAATTACAGAAGAAGACGGAACACTTGATGTAAGTAAACAAGATATTAATTTTGTTGACATACGTTATGGAAACTTTTGTAATTTAAAATGTCGTATGTGTGGCCCAACTGACAGTCATAAGTGGTATGAAGATCATGTTAAAATTACTGGCAGAACACACTATAAAGATACACATGAAACTATTCAACTTGTAAAAAATGAAAAAGGCAAATATACAACTGATCAGTATGATTGGTTCCAAAACAATAACATGTATTGGCACAATTTTGAAAAATATGCAACCAAAGCAACAAAATTGTACATTGTAGGTGGTGAGCCGCTTATTATTGACGAACACTTTGAAAGTTTAGAGCGTATTGTTTCTAGTGGTAACGCAAAAAACATGCGACTAGAATATAACACTAATTTAACTAACGTACCTGAAAAACTAATTTCCATGTGGGAAGAATTTAAAGAAGTACGTATTGGTGTTAGCATTGATGGAACAGGAGATGTGTTTAACTATCAACGCACACCTGCTAAATTTGATGCAGTGTATAAAAATATGTTAAAACTAGATCAAAATGAAAAGATTAATTTAAAAGGGTGGTTTGCTTATACTGTTACGCCGTTTAATGTTTTTCACTTTGTAGAATTTATGAAATGGAAGTTAACAGAAAGCGGACTAACTAGGTTTAATCCTATTAAAGATTCAAGACCTATTGTTTCTCATCACATGTGTCACAGTCCAAAGTATTACAATGTAAAAGTGTTACCTCAATATTTAAAAGATCAAGTTGCTGAATATTATCAAGAACATATTGATTGGATTAACAGTACAGACTTTGATGACAAAGTTAAAAAAGATTTTGCTAAAGTTGCCAACGGTGTACTTAAATTTATGATGAGTGAAGATTACTCTAACGGAGAATGCTGGACTGGTCTTACATGGTTAGAAGAATTTGTTGATCATACTGTAAAACTTGATGAAATACGTGGACAAAATATTTTAGATATTGTACCGCAATACAAGGAACTGTTTGATGCACATAACAAGTGAAAATTTAGACTGTTGTGTACTAACTCTTTTTGTACACAATGTTTGTAATTTCAATTGTAGTTATTGCAGTGATTATCATAGAGATGGTAGTCATCGATGGCCAACTGATTGGCAACCTTATTTAGATCTAATAGAAAATGTTAAAAAACGCAACAAATACATTTATGTAGAAGTGTTAGGCGGTGAACCTACAGTATGGCCCAAGTTTCAAGAGTTTATAGATACTATCAGTGATGATAATGTTTTTGTAGAATATGCAACAAATGCTAGTAGAACGTTGCGTTACTGGGAACAGTTTAAAACTCAACGTGCATTTGTATTTTTAAGTTGGCATGCTGAAGAAGCAGACGACGATCACTTTATTGAAGTTGCAAAAATAATGCAACACAAAGCCAGTGTAAGTATTCCACTAATGATTGTGCCTGAAAATTTTGAACGTGCAAAAGCATTATATGAAAGATTAAAAGATTTAAATGTTGAAGTAACACCAAAATTTACTCGTACAAGTATTGATGGTACAAGTTATTTTGAATATACTGATGAACAGAGAGAATGGATACAAAATAACAGTTTTAACAAAATGCGTCCTTTTGGTATTGATTGGAAAATACCACAAACACTGCATTTTGATGGCAAATCGTTAAAGTTTATGAAAGTGTTAGATCAAGGATTACATAAATTTGAAGGATACACTTGTACTGCTGGTATACGCAGACTTATGGTAGAGCCAGATGGAAATATAAAAAGATGTACCAAAAACGTTGGTGGTAGTTTAGGAAATATTAAAACAGGCAAGTATACATTACCAGATGATCCTATTGTTTGTGATTATCGTGCTTGTCCTTGTAAATTAGATGCAGTGGTGGAAAAATGGATTTAAGTAAAAATATAGTAACAGATAGCGAATATGTATGTGTTAAACTCAGCGGAGGTGCTGATAGTGCAATAATTTATTATGCAGTATGCGAAAAACTCAAGCACACTGATACAAAAATTATAGTTGTAACATTGGATACTGACTTTAAAGATCAGTACATAGCAGGCGCTAAACGTGTTATACAAATTGTTAAAGAACTAACAGGTGTTGAACCGTACGAACACATTACTATGACAGTGCCTCATAGTAATGAAAACTATACCAATGGTCAAGATGATTTACTTAAACAAGTTTATAAGAAATATGGAAAAATAATTCCAGTATACAGTGGCCTAACAATAAATCCACCCCATGAAGAAATGCTAGATTTTTTTATGGAAAACTATGAAAGTCTTGGTTTAGATAAAGATCAAGTACTCGAAGGAATTCATACAAGAGATAAATCAAGAGATAATAAATTAGATTTACAACCATCTCCTGGTAGACTTTTTGGTAATGTTGACAAAAAAGGAACTGCGTCTGCATATCAACATTATGATATGATGGATAAGTTATATCCTTACACCTTTAGTTGTGAGTCTCCACCATACACTATTGGTGAAGATGGATTGCCAATACATTGCGGAACTTGCTTTTTTTGTTTAGAACGCTGGTGGGGATTTGGCAGAATAGTATGAAGTACGAAGATATTACATTTGATATGTTAGGTACACGTAGGCAGCGTCCTATGTTTGTAAGTGCTTTTGTAAAATTTAGAAAACAATTGGACATGTCAACATATCCTTTGGATCCGCACGAATATACCAAATATTTTTTAAAGGAAATTGATGCATGGATTAATTCACACGAGCGAGTAAAATATATTGGACTAGAAACTTTTCCACGTAGAGATGCAATTCTTGGAACTACACATCAACTCGACGAACTGCATCATTTACATGGGCCTGCTATAACAGTTTACAAAGGCGAGTACAAATATCATAGACGCCTTACAGATTTTGATGTAAAACAAATTTCTCATTATAGTGAAATAGAAACCGACGATGTCTTTGTGGTCAGTTACCCTAGTTGTATAACAACTAGATATCACAAAGACTTTGACAAACTATTAGATCACTGCTATAATATTGGTGTGCCAGTACACATCGACGGTGCTTGGTTTGGACAATGCAGAAACTTTGAATTTGATGTAACGCATCCTGCAATACAAAGTATTAGTGTAAGTTTGAGCAAAGCACTAGGAATGGGTAGTCAACGTATTGGAATACGTTACACAAGACAAAGAGTTAATGGCCCTATTGCTATTATGAATGACTTTGACTATTGTAATGTTAGCGATATGTGGCTAGGTGTTGAATCAATGAAACACTTTGGTACAGATTATTGGTGGAGTAATTACGAAGAATTGTATACCAAGGTATGTAAAGATTTTGATTTAGAAGAATCTGACAGTATACATGTAGGCTGGATTACAGACAATGACGGCAGACATCAGTTTGGTGTTCGTACACCTTTGAGGTTTTTAATTGATGGTAAGTTTGATGAACGTGGCACCGATAAAGGTCTCAATGCAGTTGAGAGAAATGAACAATGATTGCCGAAGGTTGGATAAGCAACAAAGAAATGGAGTTAGTCCATTATCACATGCGTCGAGAAGGCAGCATACTTGAAGTAGGGTGTGCTGTAGGAAAATTGTTTTCTTATTTGTATTCTTTTCATCCAAATTGGAAATACACCGTTGTTGATCCATTTGAAGAAGAATTGGTATATTTACAAAAAGATTGGAACAAAGGATACTTTGAAAAAGATAATCTTGGAGAGTTAGTAACAAGAAAGTTATTCGAAAAAAATTGTCCGTTTGCCCATGTCAATCAGTGTTATTTTGAAAATTTTGAAACTGATGAAAAGTTTGATATTGTCAGTTTAGGTTTAGTAGGATCTAAAGTTGATTATATAGAATGTTATAAAAAAGCAAAAACATTATTAAACCCAAATGGATTAATTATAGGAAGAAATTATAATCATAAAAAGTATGGTGATGTAATCAAAGAAGCAATTGATTGTATTGGAGGCAACATTATTGATACAGCAAAAGGGAGTTTTGTTTTAAATGTATGATTTTGGTTCACATGACATTGACATAGATTTAGATTATCATAAAAATGAATTTAGAGAAATTCTAAAAAGTTCTAAAGCAAAAGTTACAGGAATGAAAGGACTTAATCTTTTTCATAGTACATCAAAAGAAGATAAAAAGTTTTTACATGAATATATGAACAACTTAACTGGCGTATACAATGATTGGAATTTTGACTACTTTCACAGCGGAGAACCTGCAGGGTTGCACACAGATTATGATACTGTACCATGGGACGATACTACTGATTGTTTGACATTGGTTGGATGCATTATACCGTTAGAATGGAACTGTAAACAACCGTATACTGTAAACTACAATCGTGTAAGCACAGAGCCTAGGAAGATGTTGTTCAGACAAGGCGAAATGAGATACAAAGATACAAATGAAATAATTCCGTACCGTGAAAAATACGAATGGAACGATGAAGTTTTAAAATATAATCCACGTAACTGTTACTATGCAAAAGAATATGCTGATTTAGAAGTACACAGCGTTTACGAATGGAAAATAGGCACAGTAATGTTATTTGATGCAGCACGTTGGCACAGCAGCAGTTGGTTTTTAAGCACAGATGATATTCCTGATAATCATAATGAATATAAAAGAGCAATAATAGGATTTGGAAGTATAGATGTTCAGCGCAATTGATCAAGTAAGTGACGATAGTTTTGATGTAGTATGGGATTTGGGCAGGCGTTGTACATATGCTTGTACATATTGTGGACCGCATCACAGTAATAAAACATCCCCTAATACAAGTTTAGAAGTTCTCAAGCACACATTAAATGGCATTGTAGAATATACTGATTTATTAAATCAATATAGAACTGAAAAGAAAACAACTACACTTGCATTTACAGGTGGTGAACCAACAATTAATCCAGACTTTTTTGAATTTATTGAATATTGCAACCAAAACTTTCCAAATATAAAAACCAACATCACAACTAACGGATGCTATACTCCAAAAAAATGTCAACAAATTATTGATAACATTGACAGTTGTACGTTGAGTTATCATGCTGAGGCAAGTGATGTTGAGAAACAATTGGTTAAAAATAACATAGTTGCAATGAAAGATGCTGACTATAATTTTAAAATTAATCTTATGTTTCATAAAGATTACTTTGATGAATGTGTAGAACTAGCAAATTGGTTAGATGAAATAGGCGTAAAGTATACTCCACGAGTCATTGGAGACAGTGATAATCCTCAAGATGTTGAAGACGGATATGCACACATTTATACAGAAGAACAGCATCAATGGTTTAAAGATTATTGGAGCCGAGGTAAAAAAGAAAAAGTAAATGAAGAAGCAAAAAGTTGTGAAATGGCACAGAATCTTGGTAGACCGTGCTGCGCCGGAAGAGGATTAAATATTCAAATTGACAACGAATGGAACGAAGGTTCGTTTGTACCAAGTACCAACTTCCAAGGTTGGAATTGCATGATCAATTGGGACTTTTTGTTTATTCACAGTGAACTAGATGGAGTATGGCATCATCAAACTTGTCAAGTAAATCTCGATGGACAAGTTGGTCCTATTGGTAAGGCAAGTAGATTTGATATTATTAATGGTAAATTATTAGATATGTTATCACAGGGTAAAATGCCTGTAATTAAATGTCCTAAAACCTATTGTGGCTGCGGATTATGTTCACCTAAAGCCTTAAATACTAATACATTTAAAGATATATTTTATCGACATACTAAAAATTTAGAACCTGTATTGCAGCAAGAAACAAAAGAATTAAACAAATCAGGCTCTATAATTAGACTATTAAAAGAAGCAGGAAGTTATGAACGTAGTTGAACCAAGTTTAGTTGCAGAACGTTGTCAGCGCAATTGGGATTTTGACAATCCTCCAACTGAAGAACATATTAATTTAATCATTAATGCAGCAAAAAATATGCCAACTAAACAGAACAATAGTTATTATAGAATTATTGCAAGCACAGATTATGAATTTAATACAAAAATTTATAATGTTGCAATAGATCCTAATAATAGAGATTTTAAAAGACCAGTTCACAGAAATACTCAGGTTTTAGCACCTTTGTTATTATTGTTTGTGCCTAGCGGATTGCATATACAAAACAAGTTTGGTGATGATGAAAATATTAACTTTCATACTGCTATAGGAATAGCAAGCGGAGTAGCAGCCTATACTGCTGCAACACTTGGTTATAAAACAGGGTTTTGTTCTTGTATTGATTGCGATCAGTTTCACGATTTGCTTACAACAGAATTAGATATAAATTTTAGAGAGTTTGGTGTAGGACTTGCATTGGGTATTGGACACCCACTTGACGGATATGACAGATGGGATGTTGTAAAAGATGGTGTTAAACATCTAGATTTAGAAAGTGATTGCAGAGATAAAGATATTGAGGTTATTCGTTTATGAATTTTAAATATAGACGAATAAAACAAATTACTAATGGGTGGTATACTATAGAATGGACATTAGGAAATTTTTGCAATTTTAATTGTAAGTATTGTTTTGACACTGCTAATTTAGGAACACATAAACCTCCTGACATGAATGAGCAGTTAATGAAAAATGTAGATCATATGATTGCTGAAGTCAAATCTAATATGCCTGATGACGCAGTTTTACAAGTTATATTTACTGGCGGCGAACCCACAACTTATAAAGAATTACCTAAACTGGCTGCAAGATTTAAAGAAAAAGGCATATACGTTATGGTAGTAACCAACGGAAGCATGCCAATCACCTGGTGGGAAAAACATATTTATAATTTTGATTCCATAATGATATCTATGCATACTGACGAAACTGATAAAGAACATATAAAAAAACTAGTAGATGTGGGTATAAAAAATAACAAAATTGTGAGTGGTTCTATATTAGTTGGCAATCATAATTATGAAAAAGCCCTGCAATGGTATAATGATTTTTATTATTTTACAGAACCTGAGTATATCAATTTTAGATTACGATTATCTACAATTCGTAAAACAGATCGTAACAAAGATTGGAAACCGTTAACAACAGAACAAATTAAATATATAACAAAAATAATGAATAAAGGATATGCATTAGTACGTTCTAAAAGAAATCCAAAAATAGAACGTCTTGATAGCAAATACGATAGACATCATCCAAAAAAATATGTGAGAGGTTTAGAAGAAAAATTATGGAACTATTGGTTAGATCAAAAAGATTTAACAGGTAGTTGGCAAGGATACCAATGTTTTGCGCCTTCTCAGTTTATACAAATAGACGAAGAAAGCAAAATAGGAAAACTTGCGTGTGGTATGGAAATATTTGACAAAGAGTTACATATTGCCGCAGATGATTTTATTGAAAATTTTAAATTGCCTAAAAGTGTAATATGTAATGTAACTGATGTAGGATCAAACTGTAATTGTTTAGGTTTAGCAGATAGTAGCAAAATACATCCAAAATACATTAAGATTGACAAAGTAAAAACTTTATAGTATAATATATTATGACTGAAGATTTGAAGTGGTCTAATTATGACTTTACAAAAATACCCTTTGACGACATTGTTCAAGTTGGACAACGTACTCTGCTTTATAGAGATTTGTTTACTGTTAGTTGGCTTCTTGGCAGGTTTTGCAATTATCGTTGCAGTTATTGTTGGCCCTACGCTCGTTCGGACAGAAAAGACCACCGTCCAACAGAACTATGTTTACGAACAATCGATGAAATAAAAAGGCAGGCACGTGAAAACGGATTTAATAGTTATCATTTTAGTCTTAGTGGCGGCGAGCCTACTTTCCATCCTGGCTACTTGGACATTTTACAACATCTGGCTGATGACGTAGACAACACCAACTACACTAGTGTACACATGACATCAAACTGTAGTCGTAATATGGCGTGGTTTGAAAAGTATGTAGAAGCAGTTAAGCCATTCCACCGTGCAAGTATTACAGCAAGTTTACATACAGAACACTTAAATACAGTGGAGAAGATGCAGGACTTTGCAGATAAATTAATCCTGTGTCAAGAACATGATGTACAAGTTACGATTAATATGGTTATGGTTCCTGAGTGGTTTGAAAAGGATTGGGAAAACGCTCTCTTTTTCCACGAACGAGGTATCAATGTCACTCTTAAGCCTCAGTCCGATCCAACTGCCAGCAGAGTGGTGGATGGATATACTGACGAACAAAAAAAGAGACTGTGGAACGGAATGCCACAACGAGCATACACAGAAAGCAAACGCAAATGGGCAGATAGACCTAAACCTGCGTTCCAAATACCAACAGGAGTAAATGGAAAGAACGATGCTAGTGTACCTTGGCATATGCAAGTAGAATTAGAAGATAAAGATGGCAAAAAGTGGTATATGGATCAGGCCGAGCGTTTTAATGCTTTTAATTTTAATTCTTTTACAGGATGGAACTGTAATGCCGGATACCAAGGAATCATCATTCGAGAGCCCGACGGTTCCGTTAAACGCTCCTATTCCTGTCACGATGTGCCGCTTGGGAACATCGAAACTGGCTTCAGACTCTTTGATACCCCTATGCCCTGCATAACAAAAAGTTGTGTTAGTAGTGCTGACAGTAAAATACCTAAAAGGAAAGTAAATGAGTAATTTTACATTCTTAGATGACTTACCGTTGTTGGACTTATATGAAGAACTGCAACAAATGTTAGCAGACGGTACAGTGCAATGGTTTAACGAAGTACAAGACCAAATTTGCATTAATAGCACAAAACACGATCCAGATAACTATTTTTTAGGTAGATGCAGTTTAAATTTGGATTGGGACAAGTGGGAAATGCGTGACGGAAAGATGCATGTACCTAAACGTGAAACACCGTTAAAAGAAACAGACTTTACTGAATTGTGCAGTGCATTCAAAGGCACAGGGTTTGAAACTGTGTACAACGAACTTACAAAACTTTATCGTGTAGGTAGAGTGCGTATAATGAACAGTAAACCTAAAACCTGTTTGACATGGCATACAGACAGTACAGCACGTATTCATTATCCAATGAAAACACAAGAAGGATGTTTCATGATAATTGAAGATGAAATAAAACATTTAGAAAAACACAATTGGTACTACACAAATACCACAGTTAAACACACTGCAATGAACGCAAGTACAGAAAACAGAATGCATTTGGTCGCAACTGTAATAGGTGATTAAATGGAATGTTTTGCTGCTACTAATGCATTTTGGATTGATCCACAAGGATACACTAGGCCGTGTGCTAGAAACAAAACACGTTGTCAGCATATAACAGAATTTGACAGTTTTGATCAAATAAAATTTCCTCATATTGTACAAGACTTAAAAAACAACACATGGCCAGATAGTTGCTTTAGATGCAAACTAGATGAACAAAAAGGTATCCGTAGCAAACGTGAATATTATGTAGAAGCAGGCATGGTAGCACCTGATGATTACATGATTGACATTAGCATGGGCAATTACTGTAATCTAAAGTGTCGAATGTGCAATCCACGCAATAGTACACTATGGGCAGAAGAATACAAAATACTAGAACAACAAGGTTTAGTTACTGTAAAAGACGACAATGCAGCATACATGCTCAAAAGCAGTGACATAGATAAAATTGTAGACTTTTTAGCAACTATCAAAGGTAACATACATTTAGAATTAAAAGGTGGCGAGCCACTAATTATGCCGCATACACAAACACTTCTAAACAAAATTATACAATTACCAAACGCCAATCGTGTTACATTGTTGCTTGTTACAAATGGTACGTATGTGCCAGATTGGTTAGAACAAGTAAGCAACAAGATACATGACTTGCAATTGATTATAAGCATTGATGCAGTTGATGAGTTGTTTGATTACATTAGAGGTAACGCAAAGTTTTCATACAAAGACTGTATTGCTAATGTAGAAAAGTTTTTAGAACTAGATGTTAATGTAAGATTCAACACAGTAGTACAAAACTTAAACATTTTTCAATTGCATGAAATTTATACTGTACTTGACAGTTACAACAAACCCATTAATTGGATTAATTTAACATTGCCTGATTATCTTGCTGTAAATGTGTTGCCTGATAATAGTAGAAAACAAATATACGATAACTTGATAACCAAAGATTTTGGCAAATATAAAAAACGGATTGATGCAATTTTAAAACTGTTAAATACACAGCCCGCAAGTGGCTTGTTAGAAAATTTCTACAATGTTACAAACATACTTGATCAAAAAAGAAAAGAGGATATACACAGCGTAAATCCGTATTTTAAGGAATAATATGTCGGATAACAAAAACACTATTTGTGCTTTTCCGTGGCACTGGTACAGCATTGACACAGGCTTTGGATGGTGGAGAAGTTGTCCTAGAGCAGAGTACAAAAAGTTAGAAGATTTAAATTTTAACAATCATGATTCACTAATTGAGCAAAGAAAAAATTTACGTGCTGGTGTTGAAGATAACACATGTAAATTGTGCTGGGAAAGTCAGCGTGTGGGTGCAAAAAGTTATAGACAAGTTCTTGGACAAGATCACGTACCAAAAAATGTAGAACAAGATATTGTTCCAGTACCACGTACAGTTGAAATTAAATTTGCAAATTTGTGTAATTTAAAATGTGTTTTTTGTTCAAGTAATTGTAGCAGTCTTTGGGAAATAGATGATCCTGTGCATCCTAGTAGATTGGGCACACATAGAGGTCCAGAAGTTGCCAAAAAGATATTGGACTTTTGTGACACAAACTATGCAAATATAGATACATTTCAATTGTTTGGTGGTGAACCTGTACTGCACAAAGAGTTTGGAGATTTATTTGATTTAATTCTCAGCAAGCCAGACAGCGACGGACAAAAAGAAATAAGTTTTAGCACCAACATGTACTACAATGAAACTTATAGACAGACATTTGAAAATAGAATACAAAGTGTACTAGATAGAGGACACAAACTGTTTATGCGTTTTAGCATAGACGGTGTAGGCGAGCAAGGCGAATATTTACGTACAGGTATGCAATGGCAAAAGTTTGAAGATAACTTGAAAAGTTTTATGGATAGATTTCATGACCATCCAAACATTGGCAGAACAAAATGTAATATTGCATTAAACATTACCAATATTGTTTACTTGGATACTATTATGGAATATTTGCACAAGTTAGGTTATAGTAATGTACAACCACACTACAACTATGTGGGCAAGCCTAAACATTTTTATGTGCAAAGTTATGGTACAAGATTAAACAGTGCAATTGATATTATAAAACAACAAAACTATTACGGCTACGATAGTTATAAAACTCACGTAATTGATTTGCTCGATAGTATGAAGCACATTGATCCTGACTTGCAAGAGATAGAAAAAGGAAAAAATTGGCTGGATAAATACGATTTGACTGTAAACAAACAGTTCTTAAAAGTATTTCCGCTAAATGAGTATATGTATGATTGATTGTGCAATGATAAGTGTTCCGCCTTTGACTATTAATGGCCCTCATATTGGGCCTGCTTTGTTGAAATCATTTGCAGAAAGCAAAGGGTTTAAAGTTACGTGCTTTAATCCAAGTTTAGATTTTTTTGAAAGTATAGACGAAGAAGACCAAGACAGTTGGCCTTTTAACGAGTTTGACGAGGCATTTTGCATCAAGTATGACTTGGATACACATATACAATTGTGGATTGATAAATGGCTTGCAACCAATCCGCGTATGATTGGACTTAGCACACATGTTTGGGCAAGCAAATACTTTTTATATAAAATTTGTAAGCATTTAAGACAACGCACTGACTTGCCTATTATACTAGGTGGACCTGCTACAATTGAATTAGGCAAAGACATACACAAAGAAGGATTAGTTGATTACTACATTGTCGGCGACGGCGAAGAAGCGTTTTTACAAATGTTGCAAGGACAATTTGATCATCCTAGTATCAACACCAACAAACCACATGCAGTCAGTAACGAATTATTTGCTGAACTTCCTGAACCTGATTACAGCGACATTGACTTTGCAAGATACAAAGAACTTGATCCAAAACAAAACAGAGTATTCTTGATTGGAACACGAGGTTGTGTGTTTGATTGCAGTTTTTGTAATGTGCCTGCATTAATGAAATATAGATTTAAAGATGGCGTAAAGTTTGCGCACGAAGTTAAAAACACACAAAAGAAATACAACCCGGAATGGATTGAGTTTGCAGACAGTTTGATTAATGGCAGTTTGCGAGAATATCGTAAAATGATTTCTACACTAGCAGAACTAAATGCACAAGAGCCTGAAACAAAACCTAAAATTGTAGCCTTTTATAGAATACGTCCTTTTAATCAAACTAGAGAAGAAGACTTTAAGTTAATGGCTGACAGTGGATTTTACAGATTAAAAATTGGTGTAGAATCTGGCAGTCAAGAAGTTAGAACACATATTGGTAAAACTGAAACAGACGAAGAAATATTATACACATTTGAAATGTGTAGAAAGTATGGCATACGAATTAACTTGCTTATTATTGTAGGATATCCAACAGAAACACTTGCAGACTTTGAAAAAACAATGGATATGTTACGCATGATTAATGCTAAAGGATTTACTGATGTTGTAGATAGGGCAGTTGTTAACGAATTGTACATTAGTACAGATACAGGATTACACAAACAAATTGAAGAACTTGAAATTCAAGATGCTGAAACAAATACAAAGTGGAAACGTATTTTACCAAATGGAGAAGTTCTTGATGACAAAGAAAGAAAACGTAGATTACTTATAGCCATTAATTATATTAAAAAACATTTTAGCGGAAAAATAATGGTGTTTAGTGATAGTGACACATCAATGGAGGATATGGAAGCATGAAGTATTTTGAAAATAAAAACATTATTGTAATTGACGACTTTTTGCCTATAGACGACTTTTATGCTATGCAAGTAGAAGCAACCAAGCACGATTACGAACCAGTTGAGTTAGGCAAAGATGTTGCGTACAAACTAAACACTGGAGAAATATACAAAACTGATAGAAAATATTGGAGCGACAACCCAGTTGCCTTTACAAAGTTTTTTGATGCAATGTCTAAACTCAATTTGTTTGAATATGAAAAACACAGTCTCATGGTGCATAATTACAAAGCAGGTGCAGAAATTGACTGGCATATGGATTACAGCAGTATTGCAAGTTACAGTTACTATATTCATTCACACTGGGCACCAAACTGGGGTGGTAACTTGTTAGTATCTGATGTAAACACATACGACGAGTATGGTAATAATTTAACAGTGTTTGATACTAATGACAGTGTACACAATCCTGGCTTCGGTACATGGTATGCTCCACTTCCTAATAGACTTGTAATAATTAAAAAAGTATTTCACAAGGTTGAACGTGTTGATCAAGCAGCAGGATCAAACATGCGTATGAGTTTTACAGGATTTTTTAAATGAGATCAGTTGCAACTAATAATCCAAATGGCATGGACATTGAATGGCAATTGTCTAATCATTGTAATTATAGTTGCAGTTATTGTAGTCCAGAACTGTACGGAAATAACAGCGGTTGGCCTGATCCTGATAGTGCAATAGAGTTTTTTGCAGACGTACACAACCATATTAATCCACATGATAAAATGATTACATTTACAGGTGGCGAACCTACATTGTGGCCTAAACTGTTTTATTTTTTAGAAAACATTCAAAACTACGAAATTGGTATTGTCAGTAACGGCAGTAGGACATTGCGTTGGTGGGAAAAACTAAACAAATTAAACAAAGTTACTCATTTAACAATCAGTGTACATTTAGAATATGCAGATGTGGATCATATAGGAAAAGTAATTGAAATAATGAGTGAGCATACAGGTGTTGCAGTATTGCTTTTACTAAGCCCAGAAGATCCACAAAAGGCAATAAACTTTGTTGAACGTTTGAGAGACAAAGACTTAACTTGTAGAATTTTTTTAAAGGCTGTTGCGCATCGATGGGACGGTGATAACACACCTTATGAATATACACAAGATGTACTTGACTATGTTGACAACTGGCATTATTGGAAAAAGAACAGTAATGCAGTAAAAAGCAAACTAGGGTATGATTGGGTTATTGACGGCGAGCCTGCAGAAGTTGGAACTGGACACAAATTGGTAATTCAACGTAAAAATGCTTTCAAAGGTTGGCATTGTAATATTATAAAAAATAGATTAAACATTCGTATAAACGGAGATGTATATGGTGCATCCTGTAAAACCGCAGGCAAATATTGTATTGGAAATATCAACACTGGTTTGCAATTAGATGCTATTCCTAACATACCTATTGTGTGCGAAAACGATTTTTGTCCTTGTGTTCCGGATATAAAAATACCAAAGGAAAAGGTATGAAAATTTTTATATTAGGATGCAGTTATACAAACGGCAGAGTAAAGAATCAAAAAGTAATTGAACATACTTGGCCTTATCTGCTGTATGAACAAACAGGACACACAATATACAATTTTGCAGAAGCAGGTAGCAACAACGTTTTTAACACTAGATTACTAGAAGATAACCTAGAAGAAATAAGTCCTGATTTGGTAATATATCAATATGCTGAGCCATATAGATTTTATTTTTATCCAGAAAGCACTGATCATAATGTATGGAAGTATGTTGAACAAAAAGAAAATTACTATTATTTTAGAAAAGATTTAGATGGAGACTTTTTATTTTTTGGACCTAGTTATTACAAGTTGTCTTATCCAAAAGATTTTGATGCTAAAAAAAGCATAAAAAGTTATTACAAGCATTTTCAAAATGACTTGATAGAATACATAGAACGTGCAAATCAATGTTATACTGTAGAGTTATTAAAAAATTACAAAACCATTTTTATAAACTGGTATACACATCAGCCATTTGATTGTGATATTTGTGCTGAAACAGACATAGGTTTTGATAAACAAACAACATGCGACGATGTAAATCATTTCAGTTTGTACGGTAATCAACGCATGGTAGATTTACTTAAAGGACACTTATAATGGCATATTGTATGGCACCATATAGAAATTTGCATGTACAAAATGGTATAGCAAAGCCTTGTTGTTGGTACAATAAAAAGTATATTAATAACAGTGTAGAAAAACTTGCAGACAGTGCAGCAATATTTCACAGTGCAGAATTTGATGCAATTAGGTTAGATCCACAAGGATGTCAAACTTGTCAACGTCACGAAGCCGCAGGTGGCAAAAGTCATCGTATGTTATGGAATGAACGTGAACAAGACACAGATGAAGTTAAACTAACAGACTTGGATTTGTATATGGGCAATCTTTGCAATCTTGCTTGTGTTACTTGTGATAGTCACAACAGTACAAAATGGATTGCTGAAGAAAAGAAACTGTGGGGCAAAGCAGGCACTGAAAAACAAAAAGACACTGATATTACACTCAGTTATGAACTTGTGAAAGATGTAAAACGTATCAAACTAGCAGGTGGTGAAGTAACACTTATGCCACATCATGATGTGTTTTTACAGCAACTAATCGATTTTGGAGTTGCAAAAAATATCAAACTAGTGTATATTGTTAATAACACAACTGATCCTACAAAGTTTAAATCTTTGTTTGAGCAGTTTGAAAGTGTGGAGTTTATTCTAAGTGTTGACGGCATTGGCAAAGTTAATGACTATGTAAGATATCACAGCAATTGGAAAAACAACAACACTAATATAGAAAAAACTATTGATATGGGTATTGATGTAAGTATAAATTCTGTTGTAAGTATATTAAATGTATACCACTTGCCTGACATTATTGAATGGTGGAAAAACAGAGGTAAAATATTTTTTAGAATATTAGATTATCCTGATCATTTGAGTATAAAGCATTTACCAACCAACATGCGTCAATTGTGCATTGATAGATTTAGAGACTATCCTGAATTAGATCATGTTACTACTGCACTGTATGAATATCCTAACGGTAGTTTTGATAATTTTATAAAATGGATATCTGTACTTGATAAAAACAGAAACAACAGTTGGTGGGAAATAAATGAGCAATTCAAATAAATTCTTTTGTTATTTTCCATTTGTACACGCAAACATAAGAGCAAACAAAAATCGTCAAGTTGCACCTTGCTGGCGTAGCGACGAAATATTAGGTAACCTTGACGACAACACATTAGAAGAAATTTGGAACGGAGATGCTTACAAAGCATTACGTCAAAAGTTTTTAAACGGTGAAAAACCTGAAGGCTGTTCACGTTGCTGGAAACTAGAAGAAAACAATGAAACAAAAGATTTAAGTTTGCGTAGTTGGTATCTCAAACACTATGCAAAGTATGCAAACAACATAGATAATCCAAAACTCAAAAGTATTGAATTGAGATTTAGCAATCTGTGTAATTACAGTTGTTTACATTGTGATACCAAGCACAGCAGCACATGGAATAACAAAGCAAAGAAGCATAGTGAATTAGCAGATTGGCAAAAAGTTAATACAAATAACCCACAAATTATTTGGCCTAGCGAAATACCTAGTATTATTGACAGTTTAACCGATGTAGATGAAATACGTGTTACAGGTGGCGAGCCTTTAACCGATCCTACTTTTTACAGTTTTTTAGAACAAATACCTACAGAACTTGCAAAAAATATTGAATTACTAGTTGTAACCAATTTAAGCAAGTTAAACGATGCACTAGAATTATTTAACAAATTTAAAGAAGTCAAACTACGTGTCAGTATTGATGCTGATGAAGAAACATACAGTTACTTTAGATCGGGAGGAGATATAGAAAATATTAAGAATAACATTAAACTTGCACAACAACATAAAAATGTTTCTTTAAGTGGTGTTTGTGCAGTTAATTTGTTAAACATAACAAGACTGTCAAACATTTATGATTTTTACAATAGATATAACATATTCTTTAAAATTATGTTTGTACAAGATAGACCTACATATTTAGATATTAGAAATTTACCTCAAAGTTTAAAAGACAAAACAAATAAACAACTTGAACAATTACAAAAAACAGTAAACGAATTTCAAGTTGAAGAAATTCAACGTGTTATAGATTATATGAATAGCAGAAACCCAGATAATGCTGCATGGAAAGATTTGCTTGTTTATACAAGTGCAGTAGATAAAGTTAACAATACCAGTTTTGCAAATACATACCCGGAGTTACAAAATGTTACATGATTTAACTTTTGATGTGTTAGAACACATTACAGTTTGGAAACAAAGATGTGAACGTGTAGAAAAACTACACGGAGTAGTTAATTACAAATTTCCAAAAAAAGAAGCACAATTTATACTAGACTATTTGAAAATTGAAGGTACTATTACTGGCGGCAACTTTTTTGAAACACCTAATCCGTTTCAAATACACACTGACACAGGTAAAGCCGATGAACTAAAAGATTTAAAACCGTACCTAAATATTGTTATTCCATTAGTTGAACAAGAAGATTTTAACACAGTTATATTCGATCAAAGTTGGAATGGTGATGCTAGTCATTTTATGGTAGGGAGTGTATACAATTATTGGCCAGATCCTGTTTATAATTTACGTAAAACAGATTATAGCGGAGTAGAAAATTTATGTAACTTGCCGTTTGACGAAGACGATTATTTAAATTATCTTACACATTTGCCATATGAAACTGTGCAAGGGTTAAGCATTAAAGAAGTTGTTCCTTGGAAAGTTGGACAAGTACTTATGTTTGATAGCACACTGTTACATTGTAGCAGTAACTTTACAGGTATTAAAAAAGGCTTGACAATTTTGGTGAGTAAATGAGTTTAGAATTATATAAATCTCCTTTTGATGATTTAGGAACCTGTGTAGAAGTATATATTGATAAAGAAAATGAAATCATTATGCGTCAATACAAAGACGATGCAATCACTGTAAATGGAAGTGTAACCAAAAAGTCACCAAAAGAGATTGAAGCATTTTTTATGAACGAAGTGTATTGGTTAGAAAAACTTCAAGGACCTTGGTTGCCCATGACATTAGATATTAATATGGCAACTAGAACTATTGTACAAGATTATACGCATCCTGACCTGTTAACAATAAAACCAAATTTACATGAAGTTGTGCCTGATATTGAAGAACAAATTATTGAGATGTACAAGTTTTTTAAAAAAAAGGGTGTATACAAACGCAATGGTAGTTTGAGTAATTTAAGTTTATGCGGCAATAGAGTTATAGCATTTGATTTTAAATGGGCAACAAAACGTCCTGATGGTTTAGAAATGGAACTGCGAAGTTATGATAAATGGCTAAGTAAGATTAGTCCGACCCTTCCTCAAAAACTAAGAGAGTTACTATGATTACATACAAGCCATTGCCTATTGAAGATCCTGAAGTTAAAATTAACTTAGAATGGAAAAAACACAATGTCAAGCAGTTTGCAGACAAATATAAAAAGTGGATTCAATCAAGCAAAAATGCAGTAGTGCATGGTTTGGACAATTACAACTATTACCTTACAGATGGTGTTACTGGAGCATTTGCTGATTTTGAAAAAGCATATCCGCATTTGCAAAGTGTAGCATTTAGAGGAGAATATCCCTATCATAGAGACACAGGCGCCAAACGCATAGAGCACATACTTGATTTGCAAAAAGGACAAAAACTTTATATAAGTTATCCTTTCTCGGCTCACGGTATGGTACATTATCAATTTGACTTGATATTAGATGCTTGTAAAAAACAAGATATTCCTGTGTTTTTAGATTGTGCATACTTTGGTGCTTGTACGTTTCCTGATTTGCATTTAGATAATGACTGTATTAAATTTGTAGGATTTAGTATGAGTAAAGCATTTGCAACAGGACGTTGTAAAATTGGTATATGTTTTACAAAAGAAAAAAATACTTTTATGGGGTTACTTAACGAGTATAGTTATGTTAATCATGTTAGTATTGGCATTCACGATTACATATTAGATAACTTTAGTCCTGATTATATGTTTGACAAGTATAGATCAAATCAGTTAAACATATGCAAAAAATATGAATTAGATGCAAGTGACACAGTATTTTTAGCATACAGTTATTATCCAAAAAAACCAGGATTTGACAGAGATGGAACTGTTAGCAGATATGGAATAAGTGATTTATTGGTCAACGGCGACAATAGGGAAATAGAATGGATACCAAAGAAATAGACTTTGAAACACTAAAAAACTATTGGATTGACGTTGAACACTTTCCTGCAGAACATGTAGTCAAGGACGTAATTCGGGTGCTAGGAGCGCATATAACGCCCTACAGCAGCCCTAAGCGTATTGCATACGGTCTTTACTCCAACAATAAATTAATTGGAGCAACGCAACTTGTAGAGTGGGATAAAGGCGTTGTAAGGTACAGAACAATTAATATTCGTAAAGAATATAGAGGTAAAGATTTAGGCTGGATGTTAATATCCAATGCACTTGACATGCATTGGAGTGAATATACCAAATTATTTGGATGGGTAAAACTAAGTCATTTTGATTGGGCTAGAAAACATGGTTTTAAAGAAATTGACTCAGATTGGACAGATGGTCATATTGCTATGATTAAGACCTTATAATTCCACCTTTGTATTGCACTGGCTTATCGCTTGCAAACAACGGAGAGTGGAATATTCTGTTTGGTCCACCTTGTATTGCTACTTGATTATCCCATGTGTTTGCTTGAGGTGCACCGGGTGCATCATACAGTAAATCTTGCCCAGCATTATTGTGAATATAGTTTTTCATTGCTGCTGGAGTCATTTTAGGATTTGCTTCTAGTATGCAAGCAATCATTCCGGCAACATTTGGCGAAGCCATGCTAGTACCAGAAATTTTCATAAGTTTGTAATTGCTATCCAATGGACTATTAGGACCGCCATAAGAACTATAAAGATCACTTGTGCCATTATTGTCTGTAGAACCTACACTGATAATTTCTGTACCAGGAGCATAAATATCAACCCCTGCACCGCAACAACTTGATTCTGCTTTGTGTTCTAGATTTGAAGCATATGTAATATCTATGTTTCCTACAATAAATGCTTCTGTGTCATATGGAGAACTACCTCTCATATAATATTCATTACCTAGACCAAAGTTTGCATAGTTATTCCAGTCTTGATCGCCATCGGCTGCAATATAATAATAACTGTTACCTGCTGCAATACAGAATATAATACCTTCATCTATACATTCTTGTAAGTCAACATCAACACTTGACACACGAACATTGATGCGTTTACTAAATCCTAATGGTGGAATAATACCAGCATTTCTATGTTGTAATGTAGTGTTTAAATAATCGCCATCGGAACTAGTCCAACTTGTTCCTCTATAATTACCACTTGAACATACTGAACTTGATCTTGTTCCGCCATAACCCCAACTTGCATTTACAACTGTAGGATTTTTTACACCTGTTTCAGGATTAATTGGTTTATTACGATGCCATAGTTTAATAACGTCAAAGCAATCGCTAATATTAATACCGGTGCCACTATCACCTGAGCCTTCTAACCCAGCAACTTTTACACTGTAAATATTTGCATTTTTAGCCCAACCCATAGTGCGTCCTGCAACTGTACCTGCACAGTGTGAGCCATGTCCGTGCCAGTCTCTATAATGGTTTACACTTTGTGTTCCTGGTAAGCCACTTTTTTCATACCAATCAATTTGTTGTACACGACTATTGCCGTTTGCATCTGTAAATTCAGGATGGTCTACTTGTAAGCCACTGTCTTGTATAACAACATCAACATGTTTTCCACTTAGTGTGTATGGCAAATCTCTTGTAATTGAAGTTGCTTGATTCCATGCATCTTCTCTAATAGCACCTCTTAATAATCCCCAAGGTAAATCACTACTTGAACCTGCTGTTGTGCTTTTTTCCCAACTGCCGCTTTGAATAGCATTTAACCCAATTTCGATGTCATCTCTTTGTTCTGGTGGAATTTCTACACCAATTACTCGTGGATCGTTTCTAAGTGCTGCTGCTTCATCGTCTGTTAACGAGTAGTGTGTGTTACGCTGACTTCCTGGTCTAGCATTAGCAACATCTACTGCTCTGTTTGGAATGTCACCTGCTCCTGTTGAAGCAATCATGTCTTGATTAAATTGATCGTAATCAACACCTTTTGCTAAACTAACAATGTATTCTTTTTCAGCCATAAAGTTTCCTTAGTGTAAGTCTACCCAAGCGCCGTTTGCATATCCTTGGAATTTGTTTGTTGTTGTATTGTAAATCATATCACCGTCTGTTGATGCCAGTGCGTCACGTTCAGCAGTTGTAAAACTTGCCATACGCAGTGGTGAACTTGTTACAACAACAGCATTACCTGCTGTTAAGTTCAAGTTTGCTGCTGCTTCAATTTCAGGTGTACCTGTGCTTGTCGATACAAATCTGTCTGCTGTAATAGTATTTGTAACAGTTAAATTATTTTCAACAGTTAAGTCACTGTTCATTGTAACAGGTGGAGTTATTGTAATACCACTCGAATCACTTGTATCTAGTGTGCTTGTAGTAAATGTAAAGTTACCTAGTTCACTACCGATTACAATATCGTCTGTAATACCGTATCCTGCTAGTGTTGTAGGCACATTTGCTAAATCTGCAAAATCGCCACTAAAGCCATTGATAGTAATACTACCTTCTTCAACACTTGCAGTAGTAATACCAGTACCACCTAAAATACCAAAACTTTCACCTTCGTAAATTAGTCTAATACCACTATCGTCTGCATATACACCGATGTTTGTAAAGCCTGAACCGCCAGTACCACCACCTGCTGCAAAGTCAGCATTCTGTGGAGACCAATGTGTACCGTTCCAAGTTAATACTTGACCAGTTTGCGGTTCTGCATACTGTGTTGGGTTCCATGCATTATCTGCTGTACTCCATTGTAGCAATTGGCCATCTTGTGTACCGTTGTTTGGAAGTTCAGTAAAACTACCTGACTGGTAAAATGTCATTTTGTCGCTGTCTGTGTTGTAAGCAATAAATCCATTTGCACCACTATCGTCTGATGCATCGACATCTGCTTGTGTTACGCCACCTACAAAAATTGGACCACTAAACACTGTTGTTTCGCTTGTAACTTCTGTACCTACTAACTTAGACCACCCTGTGCTAGTTCTTAGCATCATTGCGCCTTCGTTGTTGTCATACATTAGTTCACCAGTCACTGGTGTAATACCTGTATATAAACGTGTAATATCAAATCTGATACTACCGCCTACAAACTTCAAGTTACCGTTGATTTGAACTTTGTCGGCTGGTGTATATGTACCAAACCCAAAGTTACCATCTTTAAGTGTAAAGTATTTTGTTTCATCGTCTAATAAAGTACTTACGGTATCGTGTGACAAACGCATATCGGAATTAGCACCACGTATAGTACCGTCTACTCTTGTACCATTTGTATCTCTTTTACCAAAGTTTACAACACCGTAGTAGTCTGCGTATGCACTTAAATCGCCTGTATCGTTTACAGCATAGAAGTTCATTCTTGTTTTGTTTTCTGGCGATTCAAAACGTACTTCTAAGATACCAGTATCACGTTTTAATGTAATAAAGTTATCAGTTGGTTTAATATAATCTAAAGTAAGTGTCGAATTCAAATTATCAAAAGCAACTGTACTATCAGGATAAACTATATCACCTGTGATATTAATGTCGTATGTTTGACCTTCAGTTAATCCTGATCCACTTTCGTTGATCCAGAATCCACCTTTGTATACAAGGTGATCACCGAACTGCGGGTTAACAATATTAGTATCATCTAGAGTTGATTGTGTAATGCCTGTGATTAAACTACCGTCACCTACAAAGTCTGCATATACAATACCGTTTTGATGATCAACAATAATTGAACTATCGGCACCTTTGATATCGCCCATAACATCGATCGCATACTCTTGGCCTTCGATGAGTCCGCCACCGCCGCTTATGTTTGATGCAGTAATTGTACCAGTAATATTGATATTGCCCGTGCCGAGAATATCAAAGTTGTTCATATTTAAATTTTGGGTAAGGTTGGCTGGTGATCCGACTACGCTACCGGTTACACGTATACCTCCAGCAGTAACACCGTCGCCTACATAAACTTCTTCTGTATCTGTAATGTAAACGAGTTCGCCTTCTGCAAACACGATACCGCCGCCTGCGGTACGTTCGGCTTCTGTTCCTCTTCTTAACTGTAAGGCCATTAAAAAATCTCCTAGGTGATAGTATTATACTACAGTATTTATCACCTGCGGAGATTTTATCATTTATTTAATTTTATAAATCTATTAACTCTTTTGGTTAATTCTGAACGTAATCGTGTCATATCCATACGAAAATCCAAGTTTGTAATCTGGTCCTCGTATTCTTCAAACAGTTCGTTCAATGATTCTTCGATTTGTTCAATGGGTTGTTTAGATCTACTACGTTTAATATCTATTTCCCATTTAGTGCCATCTTCAAACGTGATAATAATCATGTTTGTATATTCGACTGGCAGGTATTCCATGTCGATGTCTTCAAAGATTTCCTGCCAGTATTGTTCGGAGTGTTTATTATGTTTCAACGCTTTCTTTTTTCTTCGTTGTACGTTTTTTAGTTGGCGACAGTGCTTCTGCTTGTTCTCTAAGTGCTTTTGCCTCTTTGAATAATGCATCTGCTTGGCTACGATATTGTGCCGCCAATTGATCATCAGATAGTACATCTGGTGTTGTTACTTCCGATACAGGTTCTTCTACTGTTGCTTGAGTTGTTGCAGTAGTTGGTGTTTGACCGCCTACTGCAAGATCTTCAAGTGCTACACCTTTTTGTTCAGCAATGATATTGTTTAGTTCGTCTAGTGGCAATGCTGATCGTGTATCAGGTGTCATTTCAACTTCGTTAGTAGCAACTTTTCTCATGTTACCACGTTGATGGAACCCAACCAACATATTACGTCCATCTGGCAAACTTGTTCTTTGCATTACTTCGTAAAATTCATTTGCCTGCTGTCC
>Ga0181590_10000617_pt1 | contig 28650 bp, 27 predicted proteins | sample 071ome_34_FD_132446 | JGI IMG/M metagenome (GOLD analysis project Ga0181590, IMG submission 132446) | Coastal salt marsh microbial communities from the Groves Creek Marsh, Skidaway Island, Georgia - 071411BT metaG (megahit assembly) | ecosystem: Environmental > Aquatic > Marine > Intertidal...
CGGCGCCGGGCTGAATCTCAGTCCCAACGCGATGAAGGCTTTCCGGTATCTCGGTATCGAGGATCAGGCCGTTGAAACCGGGTATCAGGCAAGGGAGCAGGTTATCCGCAGCTTCCGCAGCGGGCGTGTCATCGCGCGGCCGCGCCGGGCGGGCGATATCGCGGAAAAATACGGCGCAGAGTTCATCACCATGCACCGTGCCGATCTGCTCAATTTGCTGGTCTCGGCGCTTCCCGATCGCCTGTTCCACACCGACGCTGCCTGCACAGGCGCGGAGACGCGGAACCGCGTCGCGCTCGCCCGATTTGCCGACGGTCGGGAAATCGAAGCGGACATCATGATCGGCGCCGACGGCATTCATTCGGCGGTGCGCGACAGTGTGTTCGGAAAGACCGAACCGCGCTTTACCGGGTGCATCTGCTGGCGCGGCCTTGTCCACCGCGATGCGCTGCCCGACCCCGCCTTTGCGCAACAAATGCAGGCCTGGTGGGGGCCGCACGGGCATATCGTGCATTATCCGGTCCGCCGTGACGGCGAGCTGGTCAATTTCGTCGCCCATTACGACAGCGACGGGTGGACCGGGGAATCCTGGACCTATGAATGCGACCGGTCCGAACTGATGGAAACCTACGCCGGCTGGAACGCCGATCTGCTGGGTCTGATCGAGTCGAGCGACAGGTATTACAAATGGGCGTTGTACGACCGCGATCCGCTGGCGAGCTGGATCGACGGCCGTGTCGCGCTGCTGGGCGATTCAGCGCATCCCATGCTGCCCTATCTGGGGCAGGGCGGATGCATGGCCATCGAGGACGGATGTGTGCTGGCGGAAGCGATTTCCCGGTCGCCGGGCGACCTCGATACGGCGCTGTCGGAATATCAGCGGGTCCGCAAGCCGCGCGCGACCCGGGCGCAGTTCGGCTCCCGCTTCCGCGCGCGCCAAAATCATCTTGTGTCGCCCTGGGCGCGGTTCCGGCGCGATGTGAAGATGGCCTGGAACAGCCGTTTCGGGGCCGACAGTTCCGCCGGCCAGGCGTCGGCATTTTATGAGTATGACGTCGCATCGGCCGCCGTCTTCGATTCGTAGCCGCGGATGATATACGGTAACCCATTGAAATACATGCGTTTCAATCATGGGTCGTTTTTAACTTTTGGTTAACCACGTACTTCGTACGATTCCATCGAACAAGCGCAGGTGGATTATCATGCGGTACATCACGTCACTTGACGAAGCATTCGAAGTAATTTCGTCCGACGAGCAGTCCCGGGCATGTGTGATTACCGACCCCAGGCGGCCGGACAACCCGATTGTGTATGTGACACCCGAATTCGAGCGTCAGACGGGGTATGAAAAGCCGGAAGTTCTCGGTCGGAATCCGCGGTTTCTGTATGGGCCGCAGACAGACCGGGCGGCCGTCGCGGCGATCGAGGACGCTTACGCCGGCATGACGCCGCTGGAGATCGAGATTCTCAATTATTGCAAGGATGGCACGCCGTTCTGGAACGACATGTCGATCCGGCCGGTGTTTTCCGAGAAAGGCGCGCTGAAATCCTTCGTGACGGTTCAGTCCACGCGGCCGGCAAGCGGGGTCGCCTCTTCGGCTTACGTCGCCGCCTGACGTCTCGGCGTCACGAATTCGCGAACCTGGGGAACAGCACTTCGGCGTTGCCCCGGTTCACCGCGGCGCGTTCGGCGTCGGTGAACCCGTCCCACGAATCGAAGCCGTTCGATTCCGCCGTCACCTTGTCGGTTGAGATATACGGATAATCCGTGCCGAACAGGATGCGGGATTTGTCGGCGATCCCGGTCAGCCCGACCAGCGGCACCGGATGTCCTGACAGCGCGGTATCGAACCAGAACTTTCTGAAATACGCCATCGCGCCTTCCGGATAGTTGTCACGGAACGGCATGTCCTTGTCGAAGATCGCGACCCGGTGGGCGAGGAACGGCAGCGTGCCGCCGGAATGGGACAGGATAAACTTTATGTCCGGATATCTCTGCACCACGCCCTGCAGGATCAGGTTGACGGCGACGCGGGTGGTTTCGAACGGATAGTCGATCAGCATGCGCGGGATGTCCCAGCCGTCGGCTTCGGTTCCCGGCGGATAGCACGGATGAATGAACACCACCGCCTTACACCGGTTGAGTTCCGCGTAAAGCGGCTCGAAATCCGGATGGCCGATATACTTGTCGTCGATGCTGGTGAGCAGGGTGATGCCGTCGAGGTTCAGTTCGTCCAGCGCCCGGCCGCATTCGGCGATGGCGGCGTCGATGTCGGGCAACGGCAGAAAGCCGAACCCGCCGAAGCGCCCCGGGTGATCCTGCGCCAGCGTCGCCAGATAGTCGTTGCACCGCTGCGCCAGGGATTTCGTCTGGTCGATGTCGCCGTACCAGATGCCGGGCGACGTGAAGGACAGGACGGATGCGGCAATGGATTCATTGTCCATGACATCGAGGCTGTGCTGCGGCGTCCAGTCGGGAAAGCCGCGATAGGCCGTGCTGGTGATGCCGGCGCTTTTCTGCGCCTCGATGTAAAATTCCGGCAGGACGTGATGATGTACGTCGATGCGTCCGTCTGCGGCCATGATTTTCGCTCCCTGTGTTACGGGCGAACTTTAGCGGCGTGATGGCTATGCCGTCGAGGGGGCCTGCTGATACTCTCCCTGAAGACAGGGAGGACATCATGACAACAGCATCCGGGCTCGAAATTATCGCGCTGGAAGAACATTACTGGGACAGGGTGGTCACCGAGCATTTTGAGGGGCGCAACGCCTCGCGGCGCGGCGCGTTGCTGGACCGGCTCTACGATGTCGGCGAACTGCGTCTGGCCGAAATGGACGAGGCCGGCATCGACATCCAGGTGCTCAGCCACGGCGCGCCGTCCGCGCAGCGGCTGGATGCGGACACCGGCCCGGCCATTGCCCGCCAGGCCAATGACAATCTGCACGCCACGGTGCGGGCCAATCCCGACCGGTTCGCCGCGTTTGCCGCACTGGCGACCACCGCGCCCGCCTCCGCCGCCGACGAACTGGAACGCTGCGTCGAGGATCTCGGCTTTTGCGGCGCCATGATCCACGGGCTGACCAACGGCGAATTCTGCGACGGCGAGAAATACTGGCCGATCTACGCCCGGGCCGAAGCGCTGGACGTGCCCATCTATCTCCATCCCGGTTATCCGCACCCCCAGGTCGTGGACGTTTACTACAAGGACTACCTCGACGATTTTCCGGCGCTGGCGACGGCGGGATGGGGCTACACGGTCGAGACCGCGACCCAGGCGATCCGCATGGTGTTGTCCGGCGTGTTCGACGCGCACCCGAAACTGCAGATGATCCTCGGCCACATGGGCGAAGCGCTGCCGTTCCTGCTGTGGCGCATCAACCAGGCGCTGTCGCGGGTCGAAAACACGCAATCGCGTTCATTTCGTGAAATCTTCGAGGGACACTTCCACATCACGACCAGCGGCAATTTCTCAAACCCGGCGCTGCTGTGTGCCGTGCAGGAAATGGGCCTCGACCGCATCATGTTCTCCGTCGACTATCCGTTCGTGGAGAACCGGCCCGGCGCCGAGTGGGCCGAACAGCTGAACTTCAGCCGCGAGGACAGGGTAAAGATATTGAGCGGCAATGCGCGTCGCTTGCTGAAGCTTTAGCTCTTTCGCGAAAGCGTACCGTTTGATGCGGCAGCGCATCGGTGCCGTAACTGAACTCAACGCCGGCACCTGTATTTGAGCCGTTGTAATTACGCGCCCGCCGTGTCACACCGCGCGCCATGTTGCAGATCGAAAATATCACCTACCGGATCGGGCCCCGGGTGCTTTTCGACGGGGCGTCCGCGTCGGTGCCGGCGGGACACCGTGTCGGGCTGGTGGGGCGCAACGGCACCGGAAAGACGACGCTGCTGAAGCTGATCATGCGCGAGCTGGAAGCCGACGGCGGATCGATTTCCGTGCCGCCGCGCTGGCGCATAGGGGTGACGCGCCAGGAAGCGCCCGAAGGCGCAGGGTCGCTGGTCGATGCCGTGCTGGCCGCCGATACCGAACTGCAGGATCTGAACGCCGAGGCCGAAAGCGCTACCGACCCTGACCGGATTTCCCGCATTCACGAACGTCTCGCCGAAAAGGATGCCCACAGCGCGCGGTCGCGGGCGGCGCGCATCCTGGCGGGGCTGGGGTTCGACGAAGCGGCGCAGCAGCGCTCCCTCAACGAATTTTCGGGTGGCTGGCGCATGCGCGTGATGCTGGCCTCGCTGCTGTTCACAAAACCGGATCTGCTCCTGCTCGACGAGCCCACCAACCATCTCGATCTCGAAGCAGCTCTGTGGCTGGAGGAATATCTCCGCCGCTATGACGGGACGATCGTGATCGTCAGCCACGACCGTGGCCTGCTGAACCGGGTGGTGCAGGAGATCGTGCATCTCGAGAACGCGCAGCTCACGATGTATCAGGGCGGCTACGACCGGTTCGAGGCGACACGGCGCATGCGGCTGGAACAGAATGAGCGCGCGCGCAGCAAACAGGAAGCCCAGCGCGCCCATATCCAGAAGTTCGTCGACCGGTTCCGCTACAAGGCGACAAAGGCGAAACAGGCGCAGTCGCGGATCAAGATGCTGGAACGCATGGAGCCGATCCCGGAATTTTCCGACGGCCCGCCGGTCACATTCAATTTCCCCGATCCGGATCCCCCGCTGGCGCCGCCGCTGTTCAGCGTGCTGAATGCGGCGGTCGGGTACGACGGCACGCCGGTGCTGAAAAACCTGTCCCTGCGCCTCGACGAAGACGACCGTATCGCGCTGATCGGCGCGAACGGCAACGGCAAGTCGACACTGATCCGTCTGCTGGCCGGGCGGCTGAAGGCGCTGTCCGGCACGGTGACGGCGGCGCCCAAGCTGCGGGTCGGTTATTTCGCCCAGCATCAGACCGACGAGCTCGACATGGAGGCGACGCCGGTGATCGAGTTGGGGCGCAAACGCCCTGACGACCGCGACGAACAGCTCCGCAGTCAGCTCGGCCGCTTCGGGTTCAGCCAGCAGCGAGCGGATACCAAGATCGCCAATCTGTCCGGCGGCGAAAAGGCGCGGCTGCTCTTCGCTCTGATGACCTGTGACGCACCGCACATCCTGCTGCTGGACGAGCCGACCAACCATCTCGACGTGGATTCGCGCCAGGCCCTGATCCAGGCAATCAACGGTTTCGCCGGCGCGGTGGTGATCGTCAGCCACGATCCGCACGTGCTGGAACTCACTGCCGACCGGTTCTGGCTGGTCGCGGAGGGTGGCGTGAGCGCCTATGACGGCGATCTCGACGAATACAAGGCGCTGCTTCTGGGCGGCGCAAAGAAGCAGCGCGGCAAGGAAACGACCGGGACCGGCGAACAGCCCCCGGCGACGCCCGTGGACAAGCGCGAGCAACGCCGACAGGCGGCGGAGCAGCGCCAGGCCCTCGCCCCGTTGCGCAAGCAGATCGCCCGGATCGAGAAGAACATGGAAAAGCTGGCCGCCGAAAAGGCGGAAATCGAGCAAAAGATGGCCGATCCGGCGTTGTACGACGGGGCTGCCGATACGCTTGTCGGCCTGCAGAAGGACCTCGGCTGGGTGTCGCAGCAGCTTGCCGAAGCCGAGGAAGCCTGGCTCGCCGCGCAACAGGAACTGGAAGCCGCGGCCGAGGCGGTGGGGTAGACCAGCGGCGGCAAGGCCAGCGTTCGTTTAATGACGTTCCCACGTCTCGCCCGCCGATTTCAAACATGCTAATCAATCCGGCCGGGGCACATTGAACGGGGAGGATGACATGATCGAGTTGTATGCCGCGCCGACGTCGAACGGGCTGCGCGCCAAAATCATGCTGGACGAAACGGGTCTGGACTACGCGCTGCACCCTGTCGATCTGGCGGAAGGCGCAAATAAATCCGCAGAATATCTGGCGCTGAATCCGATGGGCCTGATCCCGACCATCGTCGATCCCGACGGGCCCGGCGGCAAACCGCTCACGCTGTCCCAGTCGATGACGATTCTGACCTATCTGGCGACGAAATCCGGCAAGTTCATGCCCGACCATCTGGCAACGGACACGATCTTCTGGCGGAACACCATGTCCATCGCGACGGATATGACCGGCGTACTGATGGCGATCCTGACGATCGGCCGCATGGAAAATCCGCACCAGCCGACCATGGACGATTTCGGCGCGCGGTTTAACCGGTATCTCAAATACTGGGACGGACTGATGGCGGAGCAGAAATACGCCGGCGCCGACGAAGTCTCCATCGCCGATTTCGCGTTCTATCCCGTGGTCTACCGCGCCAAGGCGGTGGTGCCGCAATTTACCCGAGACTGCCCCAATATCGACCGCTGGTACGATGAAATCGGCGCACGCCCCGGCGTGCAAAAGGGCCTCGATTTCGGCCAGGGCTGACAGACTGAAGAAAAGGATCAAGACACATGAAAATCGCCGTACCCGACCTGATTTCGAATTCGTACCTGCCGGCGCCGGCCGCGGTCGAGCTGGGTTTCTTCGAAAAAGAAGGCCTCGACATGACCTACGAGCTGATCTTTCCCGTCGATGACGCCAACAAGGCGCTGCGCGACGGCAAGGTCGATTTCGTCGGTGGATCCGCGCATTCGACGCTGGCGGGCTTCCCCGAATGGGAGGGCGCGAAGCTGGTCTGCGCGCTGTCGCAGGGCATGTACTGGTTCCTGGTCGCGCGGAAAGATCTGAACATCGCGCTGGGCGATGCGCAGGCGCTGAAAGGCCTGAATATCGGTGCCGCGCCCTGGGTCGATCTCGGTCTGCGCGCGCTGCTGAAGGAAGAGGGCATCGATCCCAATACGGACGTGAACATCGCACCCATTCCGGGCACGGTCGTACCCGGCGTGTCGTTCGGCGTCACCGCCGCCGCCGCGCTGGAAGACGGCAAGATCGATGCGTTCTGGGCCAACGGCATGGGGGCGGAAGTCGCGGTAACCAAGGGTGTCGGCACCATCGTGCTGGACCCGCGCCGCGGGGTTGGTCCGGCGGCGTCGTTCAATTTCACCCAGCCGGTCTTCGCGACGACGCAAAAGATGATCGACGAACAGCCCGATACCGTAGCTGCCGCCGTACGCGCCATCGTCAATGTACAGAAGGCGATGAAGGAAGACGTCAGCCTGGCGACAGAGGTGGGGCGCAAGAGCTTTCCCGAAGCCGAAACCGCGCTGATCGCGCAGGTTGTGGAACGCGATTTGCCGTTCTACGACGCGGCAATCACGCCGGAGTTCGTGACCGGCATGAATGCCTTCTGCCGCGACATGGGGCTGATGACGGGTGACCCGGCCTTCGAGGACGTGGTTGCAACCCAGTTCAGTAACCTTTGGTAAACCCTGTTCCTTAACGGATTATGGGAAGTTGACCGGTATCCTTGGGGGATGACCACAACCGTTACTACCCATAACCCCGAGACCGCGCCCACGGCGCCTCCTGGCACAAAACAGGCGTCTGCGCTCAATTTTCTGGCCAGCTCGATTATTTGCTGGTCGATCCTGGTTGGTGCGTTCGTGGTGGATCAGATGTTGCCGCCGAATGGAACCGGCACCGTCATTGCGGTGTTTCCGCCGGCGATGTCGGAGGCCGAAATTTCGGTGGCGGTGACGATCGCACAGGGCGAAAAGCTGGCGCCGACGCGTTACGGCAAGGCGATCGTCGTGCAGTCCTCGACGGCCGGTTTCGTCGACCGTCTGGAAAATGCCGGCGCGGTAACGGTGATCGCGCCGATGGGCCCCCTGGGAGCTTTTCTGCTCGGCAACGGAGCCGCCGATTTCGATTAGGCACACACCCGTTTTATTCCCCCGGTGCAAGCCCGGGGAAGTAAGTGAAAATAGCCCGGAACGGATCGGTCAACCCGCAGCTTCCCGGTACCAGTCCAGAATTTCCTCGCCTGTCATAACCACGACGCCCGGTTTGGAAAGCATGTATTCCAGCAACTCGCGCACGTAGCGGATGCGGTGGGGGACGCCCGAAATATAAGGGTGAACCGCAAACGACATCACCCGGACGGAGTCCGCGCTTTCCTCATATATCGTGTCGAAATAGTCGATGGCCCGGTTCTTGTAGACCGGTGAGTCCTGATTCTGGATCAGCGACACGACGATATCGTGAATTTCGAAGTTATAGGGCAGGGAGACGATGTCGCCGTGTTCGGTCTTCAGCGGGATCGGTTGGTCGTCGAACGCCCAGTCGCCGATATATTCGAATCCTGCTTCGGCCAGATGATCCAGTGTCTCGAAGGTTTCGGTCAGACCCGGCCCGAACCAGCCGCGCGGCTTGTAGCCCGCGATCTTCTCGATCGCGGCGATGGTCTTGCGGATGTTCTCGCCCTGATTCTCGACCTTGTGCATCGGAATCTGTTCGTAGGCATGGGCGTTGCATTCCCAGCCCATCTCGATGCATGCCTCGACCACGCGGGGATAGACCTCGCAGGCGCGACCGTTCATCGTCACCGTGCCCTTGACGCCCATATCGGCGAACAATTTGCGCAGCCGCCAGAACCCGACCCGCATGCCGTATTCGTGCCACGACCAGTTTGGCACGTCCGGCAGCATCGGCTGGTGCTGCGGCGGCGGCAGCACGGTGCGCGCCATGGCGCGGTCGATATCCCACACTTCCAGCGACATCAGCGGCCACAGGATCATCCGCCCGCCGTCCGGCAGTTTCAGCGGCGGACGGTCGTCGATGGCGGAAAAAGGAGTGCGTTCGCTGGGTTTCATGGCCATGGGGTCGTTCCTGTTGTCAGTGCGTTGCGGCCCGACAGGCTAGCGGGATGGCTTGGGCAATGAAAGACTGCGGCGCGCCTGCTGAAGTCACGGCGCCCGGTCGGCGGTGGTCAGGCAGGCCCATTTCAGATCGTTCCACTCTGCCGCCGTCATGGCCTTCCCGGTTCCGCTGGCGTTGCTACGGATAAACGCCAGGCGTTCCGCCGACGGCGGATGGGTCGATATCAGTTTGAAAACGCTGTCTTCCGACTCTTCGCCAGATTCTCCCGCTTCTTTCATGATGTGCTCGAAAAACAGGGCCAGACCCTCTCCGTCGACATTGGCGGCATTCAGGCGTTGGACGGCGAAATCATCCGCCTCACGCTCCGCGTCGCGGGAATAGGCGCTGTTGAGTGCCCACTCTGCGACGCCCGCGATCAGGATGCCGCCGGTAAAATCGCCGATCATGGCGCTGATCAGCAGCGACACCGCCGTGGTGCGGAAAATCGCCTGGGTAGGATGCGCGTAGACGACATGGCCGATCTCATGCGCGAGGATGCCGGCGATTTCCTCGGGGGATTTCGCGGATTTGAGCAATCCGTCGGTCAGTACGACGATGCCGCCGGGGAGCGCAAAGGCGTTCACCAGTTTTGCATTCACGACCGTCAGCCGCAGATCGGGTATTGTTTCCGCGCCCGCCATCATGCGGTCCGTCAGGCGACGCAGCGCGGTCAGGCCTTCCGGGTCGGTACAGAATTTGACCTGCCCGCTTTCTGTCGGCAGGCGCGGCAGGATATCGACGATCTGGTCCAACGTGGCGTTGCCGATCCGCCTTTTGACGCTCTCCGGCGTACGCTCCGCGAGCTGGGCCGACAGTAGCGGAATGAGAACCAGCACGATGACGGCGACGGCGCCGATCGCCAATCCCGACCACGCGCCGATTTTAAAAACCGCTTTGCGATTGGCGCGTATTCTCCGATGGGCGGCAGGCGCGATCTCCGACAGTTGCTCGATCACTCCGGGGTCTTCCACGATCAGCCGCGCCGTGGTGCCTTCCAGACCGATACGCGCGGCTTCGCCCCGCCGCGGCCGTTCGGCGAGGACGATATTGCCCGAGGCCCATGTGGCGAGCAAAATCCCCGTCTGCCGATAGATCGCGATCCCTTCCTCCGTCAACGCAATCGACACGTCCTGCGCCCGCGCCGTCTTGCCGTCGAAATAGCGGGCGGCGTATCGTGTGCCATCAGACATGCGTCAGAATCCGCCCACGTCCAGCGCATCCGCCAGGCCTTCGCCATGGCTCGGCAGATCGGCGGAGGACTGGATCACGCTGTCCAGTTCCTGCGGGTTGGCGACCGACATGGTGGCGCAGGCGCGTTTCAGCAACGTGACGTCGACCAGCAATGTGCGGAGGATGCCGTAAAACAGGAAGAACGTGATCAACAAACCGATCGGAAGAATCTGTGCTAGTCCGGTATTCTGCGCGATGGCCGAGATCGCTCCCACCAGCAAAGCTACGAGTCCAGCCATGAGCCCTCCCAATATCAGGAACGCTACCCAGAACACCAAGTAAACCCGGTACACGAACGGCGCCGATATCTCCGATCGCAGGCCGACATTCTTCAACTGCACGCCGTTCGTCAGATAGCGGAATTCCACGACGCCGTACCAGATGCTCAGAACGATCGAGAGGAAGAACAGGGCAATCGGCCATAACAGAATTTGATTTAACAGCGCCAGCGCTTCGTCGCCGACTTCCTCGCCGGCCTGGGATCTTGCGTCGATCTCCATCATCTCGAGAAACAGCGGGCCGTTAACGATATAGAAAAAGGCCAGACCCACCGCCAGCGGCGCGGCGACGACCAGCCAGCGTTTGAACAGCCAGCGCCCGCTGGCCTCCAATGACAGCGGCGCGGTCCCGAAGCGGGCGTTGTTGAAAAAGTATTTCATGGTGGCGACCCGCAGCCAGGGATGGGCCAGACTCAACGTCATGATACTGAGGATGCCGTATCCGAACGAAATCAGCGCGTATCTGATCGAGGAACCGTCGAGGCCGAACCGAACCCCGCGCCATGCCGTGCGTGTCAGCCGGTAACGTCGCATGCGGTGGATCGCGACCTGCACCAGAAACGCGAGCAGCGTGTAATAGACGATATCGATTGCGAGCGAGAGCGCGAAAGGCTGACCGACTGAAAAGAAGCCGAGCAGCGAGTATATAGCGGCCAGCGGAACCAGGATCACGATGGCGATCAAAAAGCCCACGAACAGTTCCGCGCCGGTGCCGAGATATTCCAGCGGTTCGTCCAGCAGTTTCGTATGCCGCCAGAAGAACTGCCGGACGCGCGTTTTGGCCCAGAACCGGTATATCCCCAGCGTTACGATGGTCAGCCCCAGATTGCGGAGCAGCAACCAGAACAGCGGTTTGCGCGAACCGTCGAACAGGAGCTGCTTCGGCGGCTCTGCCGCGGCCGCGACGGCAGGGGCGGCGGTATGTGATTCAGTCATGCGGGAGATCCCGGCGTCGGCGTGAGTATCCGGCCAGCTTTGCCCATCTCCGGTTGCGGGTAAAGTCCCGGCGGCTCTGGCCCCGCGACGGGCATCCGCTATATTCGGGGGAGAAGAATACAGGAGCGCCCCGTGACCGCCAGTTTCAGAGCCAAAGCAGATTCCAGAACCGTTCCCGTTACCCCCGTCGAGACCGTGGTCTTCGACGCGTGGTTGAAGAAGGAGCCCAAAGACATCCAGTCCTGGGTAAAATCGTCGGGGTTCAGAGCGAAACCCGGTCAGGTCAGCCTGGTTTCGGGGGCAGGCGGGGAACTGTCGCGGGTGCTGCTCGGTGTCGAAAATCATGACGGGATGTGGGATTACGCGGGCCTCCCGACGAACCTGCCGGAAGGCAGTTACCGCATCGATGCCCGCATGGGCGCGGCGGGCGCAACCGCGGCGGCGACCGGGTGGGCACTGGGTGGTTACAGCTTCGATGCCTACAAGTCGGGCAAGTCGGTGAAGCTGCCGACCCTGGTGTGGCCGGCCCGCGCTGACAAGGCGCGTGTCAACGCCATGGCCAATGCGATCGCTCTGGTCCGCGATCTGATCAACACGCCGGCGGAAGACATGGGTCCGTCGGAACTTTCGGCCGCCGCGCGAAAACTGGGAAAACAGTTCAGGGCGGATGTAAAGGTCATCGCCGGCGACGCGCTGCTGAAACAGAATTTTCCGACCATTCACGCGGTCGGCCGCGCCAGTGACGATCCGCCCCGACTGATCGATCTGCGCTGGGGAAAGAAATCCGATCCCAAAGTGTCGATCGTCGGCAAGGGTGTGTGTTTCGACACCGGCGGGCTGGATCTCAAACCCGCCGCCGGCATGTTGCGAATGAAAAAGGACATGGGCGGCGGTGCGCATGCGCTGGGGCTGGCCAGCCTCATCATGGCGCTAAAGCTGCCGGTGCGGTTGCGGATGCTGGTACCGGCGGTGGAGAACAACGTCGCCGGTAATGCGATCCGCCCGTTGGACGTAATCAGGACCCGGAAAGGAATCACGGTCGAAATCGGCAATACCGACGCCGAGGGACGTCTGGTGATGTGCGACGCGCTGGCGGCGGCCGATTCGGAAAACCCGGACATGATCGTCGATTTCGCGACCCTGACGGGCGCAGCGCGCGTCGCGGTCGGGATCGAACTTGCGGCCATGTTCTGCAACGACGACCGGCTCGCGGCGGATCTCGAAAAGGCGGCCGCGACCGTGCAGGATCCGATCTGGCGTCTGCCGCTGTGGCAGCCTTATCGCAAGTTGCTCGAAAGCCAGGTAGCGGACATCAACAACGTGTCTGAAGGCGGGTTCGGCGGTGCCATCACGGCGGCGCTGTACCTGCAGGAATTCGTGGGCGAGAACACGCCATGGGCCCATTTCGATATCATGGCGTGGAACACGTCGCCGCGCCCCGGCCGGCCGGTCGGCGGCGAGGCGCAAAGCCTGCGCGCCGTCTTTGAGATGCTGGAGAAGCGTTACCGTTGATGCGATGCCGCCGGCGCAAACCGGTTTTACAGCCAGTCCGGCGTCGGCAATCCCTTCTCCTTCAGAAATACCGGGTTGAACAGCTTCGACTGATAGCGCTGGCCGCCGTCGCAGAGGATAGTGACGATGGTGTGGCCCGGGCCTAGTTCCCGCGCCAGCCGGATCGCGCCGGCGACGTTGATGCCCGACGACCCGCCGAGACACAGGCCCTCGTCCTTCAGCAGGTCGAACACGACCGGCAGCGCCTCGGCGTCCGGAATCCGAAACGGCAGATCGACCTGCGCCTGGGCGACGTTGCCGGTGACGCGGCCCTGGCCGATGCCTTCGGTGATGGAGTTTCCTTCGCTCGCCAGCTCGCCGGTCTTGAAGTAGCTGTACATCGCCGCACCTTCCGGGTCGGCAAGACCGATTTTAATGTCGGGGTTCTTTTCTTTCAGATAGGTCGAGATGCCGGCCAGCGTACCGCCGGTCCCCATGGCGCAGATGAAACCGTCGACCGTGCCGTCGGTCTGGTCCCAGATTTCGGGGCCGGTGGACTCGTAATGTCCTTTCCAGTTTGCCGGGTTGTCCCACTGGTTCGCCCACAGCGCGCCGTTGGGCTCCTTTTCGGCATATTCGGCCGCGACCCGTTCCGAGCGGCGGACATAGTTTTCCGGGTCCTTGTAGGGTTTGGCTGGAACCGGCATCAGTTCGGCGCCGCACAGCCGCAGCATGTCAATCTTTTCCCGGCTCTGGGTTTCGGGAATGACGATCACGGTGCGGTAGCCGCGTGCGTTCGCTACCAGGGCAAGACCGATGCCCGTATTGCCGGCCGTGCCTTCGACGATGACGCCGCCGGGCTGCAGCGTGCCTGACTTCTCGGCATCGAGAATCATATAGAGCGCCGCGCGGTCCTTAACCGAGCCGCCGGGGTTCAGGAATTCCGCCTTGCCGAGGATAGTGCAGCCTGTCAGTTCCGACGCTTTTTTCAGTTTAATCAGCGGCGTGTTGCCGACTGTTTCGCAAAAGCCGTCTCTTATGTTCATTGTCTGAATGCTTTCGTGTCGGATCAGCGGGTTTCGCCGATACAGGGATCGTCCGCGTTGCCTCTTTCGTTGTCGTTTCCCGGCGTCTTGCCGTCGATGTCGTCCAGCCGCGCCCGCAACGTCTGAATTTCGCCCATCATGCCTTCCAGTACCTTTGCCACCGGATCCGGCAGGTCGCCGTACGGGATGCCGTAAGCCGCGAACTCGTCGCGGCTGCCGGTCCGGTCGCGCGGCATCACCTGGCGGGCGGGAATACCGACCATGGTTACGCCCGGCGGCACGTCCGACAGCACCACGGCATTTGCGCCGATCAGCGCCTTTTCGCCGACGCTCACCGACCCCAGCACCTGCGCGCCGGAGCCGATTACGACGCAGTCGCCGATGGTGGGATGGCGCTTTTCGCGGTTAAGCGACACGCCGCCAAGCGTGACGCCGTGATAGAGCGTGACGTCGTTGCCGACCTCCGCAGTCTGGCCGATGACCAGCCCCATGCCGTGATCGATAAACACGCGCCGGCCGATTTTTGCGGCGGGATGGATTTCGATCCCGGTCAGCATACGGGCGATATGGGAAAGGAACCGGCCGACGAACTTAAACCCGGCGTGCCGGGCCGCATGCGCGGCCCGGTGAAACAGAAGCGCGTGGAAACCCGGATAGCAGAAAATGACTTCCGGTCGCGATCGGGCGGCGGGATCTTTCTCCAGAATGACGTCGATGTCTTCTTTCAGGCGTTCGAAAACGGGCATATCGGTACTTTCAGCAACGACTTTCATGTGGGAGACATGGCGCGTTCCACGGCGCAGGACAATGCTTCCGAGAGAAAAAGATTGTTTCGTCAGCGGTATAAACGAAAAAATCGAATAATGTTTTCGCTGTTATAGGTTTTTCAGATTATTGGTTTCTAACTTGTGCGAAATAAGGAGAATAATATTCCTATACGAAGCGCTATAGTATGTCGGCCGCCTGAAGGCCGTATTGACCCCCAAAAAGTTTCGCATGCACCAGTATCGGCCATAAATTGCAGATATCGCGCCTTTCTTCGAAAAATCCCGGTTTAAGCTGGCGAATTTCGGCGTATCTGTCGAAAAACGTCGTTCCGAACGTTCCAAACAGGGTTGAAAAGGCGAGATCCATCTCCGGGTGGCCGAAATAGATGGCCGGATCGATGAATCCGGAAATGCGCCCGTCTCTCGCCAGAACATTCCCCGTCCACAGATCCCCGTGCAGCAGCGACGGGTATTCCGGTTCTTCGATATAGGCATCGAGCCGCGCGCAGAAGGTTTCCAGCCGGGCCAGGGTATCGCCGTCCAGGTTTCCTGCGTCATATGCCGCGCGGCCCACATACATCAGGCGCCGGTCCCGCAGAAACGGGATCCATTCGGGCGACCGGCCGTTCGGCTGCGGCAGAGGACCGATCACGGTATCCCGGTCGAGCCCGAAATCCGCGTCCCGCACATCGTGGAGCGCGGCGATCAATTCGGCGGCATGGGTTTCCGCCGTGTCGTCGATCGAACCTTCCGCCGGCAGGTAGGTCATCAGCAAAAGTGTATCGTCCGCGTGCAGGACAGACGGCACCGGCAAAGGCGAGCGGGACCCAAGGTATTGCAGCATCCAGCCTTCAAGCGCCAAGTTGGAGGCGCCGCGCGCAGTTTTGGCGACAAGCTGTTCGCCGCCGGCCAGTGTCAGGCGCGTCAGCCTGCCGAACGTGCCGCCGGACAGGGACGACTGCGTGGATACCGGACTGCCCGTAATGGCGGCAATCCGGGTGGCGAGATCAACCGCCGAGATGGTTCGCCTCGATCTCGTCCAGCAGGCCGGTCGACGCTGCCTCGATCATGTCGTAGACGCGGGTGAAGCCGTCGCCCGCTCCGTAATAGGGATCGGGTACGTCGCGGACGCCGGCATCCGGCGCATAGTCCATGAACATGCGAATGCGCGGTTGCAGCTCCGGCGGGCAGGCGCGGGTCATGGCGTCGTGGTGACTGGAATCCATCGCCAGCAGCAGGTCGAATTCCTCGAAATCGTATGGGCGGACCTTGCGCGCGCGCTGGTCGCTGATATCGACGCCGCGGGCCAGTGCTGTCTCCGCCGAACGCGGATCGGGCGGATCGCTGACATGCCAGGATCCGATCCCCGCGGAATCGGCCTGGATGCGGTCGGCCAGACCGCGTTCCGAAACCAGGTGACGGAACACGCCCTCGGCGGTCGGCGACCGGCAGATGTTTCCGGTACAGACGAACAATACTTTGAACACGCATGGCCTCCCTGTCTGGCGCGGGCGTATACTAGGACATTATCTTTCCGAAAGCCCATGACAGACGACCTCGAAACGCTTTTCCGCGATATCCGCGCCTGTACCCATTGCGAGGCTCACCTGCCGATGGGCGCGCGTCCCGTCGTGCGCGGCACCGAACGGGCACGGGTCTGCATCATCGGCCAGGCGCCGGGCATTCGCGTGCACAAAAGCGGTATCCCCTGGGACGACCCCAGCGGCAAACGGTTGCGCGGCTGGCTCGACGTTGACGACGACACGTTCTACGACGAAGACAACTTCGCCATCATCCCCGTCGGGTTCTGCTATCCGGGCACGATGGAAAACGGCGGCGACTATCCGCCGCGCAAGGAATGCGCGCCGCTGTGGCATGCGCCCGTCCTGTCGGCGCTGACAAACGTCGAACTGACGCTGCTGATCGGCTCCTACGCGCAGGCCTATCACCTCGGCAGATCGCGCCGGAAGAACATGACCGAAACCGTACGCGCCTGGCAGGACTATCTGCCGGATATTTTTCCGACGCCGCATCCGAGTTGGCGGACCGCCGGCTGGCAGAAGAAGAATCCGTGGTTCGACGACGAATTGCTGCCGGAACTGCGCCGCCGCATACACGGGCTGATCGGATGAAAGCGCCCGCCGCCTATCTGGCACTGCCGCAACAGACGCGGGCAATCGTCCTGATGACGGTGTCGGCAGTGGCCTATGCGCTGACCTTCGTGACAGTGCGCGAACTGTCTGAAACGTTCTCCGTTTACATGCTGGTCATGCTGCGGGCCGCGATCGGCACCGCAATCCTGCTGCCCTGGCTGTACCGTTCGGGCATCGGCGTGCTGCGCACGTCGCAGGCGAAGCTGTACGGGTTTCGGGTGATCCTGGTCTACACGGGCAATCTCTGCTGGTTTTACGCTTTGGCGAAAATGGCGCTGGCGGATGCGACCGCGCTGTCGTTTCTGATACCGGTCTTCACCGCGATCATTCTCGCCGTCTGGATGCGCGAACATCTCAGCGGGCCACGCATCGCTGCGCTGTCGCTCGGTCTTGCCGGTGCCCTCATCGTGATCCGTCCGGGTTTCGCGGAAATCGGCCTTGCGACCATCGGGATGCTGTACACCACGGTCGCCTACGGGGGCGCCACCGCCGCGACGCGGGTTCTGACCTACAAGGACGATCCAAACGTGGTGGTCTTCTACATGTTCGCGCTCAACCTGCCATTGGCGCTTGGGCCGGGGATATATCACTGGACGCCGCCGTCGGCTTCCGACTGGCTGCTGATCGGCGCCTTCGCGCTGCTTAGCCTGTACTCGCAGATTTACATGACGCGCGCACTGGCGCTGGCCGAGGCGGTGGTCGTCATGCCGACATTCTATCTTCAACTGCCGCTGGCGGCGATGTTCGGGTTCTTCCTGTTCGGCCAGGTGCCGGAAATCTGGCTGATCCCGGGTGCCGCGCTTATCATCGGCGGCAGCTACTATTCGCTGTGGAGCGAGGCGCGCCGAAGACGCGCCGAGAAAGAACGGGAGACTTCGACGTGACCGGACCGGCCCTGCCGCCCGCCGTGACCGGCCTGTTATGGATGAGCGCCACCGCTGCCTGCTATGCGGCGAGCTACGTCGCCATGCGCCTGCTGTCGGACGACATCAGCATCTACGAAATCACGTTTCTGCGGTCGGTCATCGCCTGTCTGTTTCTCGGCCCCTGGATACTGGCGACCCGGCCCGCCGCCATTCGCGTGACCCGCTGGAAACTCTACTGGATCCGGTCGGTCGCCACCTACGCGGCAATGATGTGTACCGTGTACGGCATTGCCCATGTCGCGATTGCCGACGTGACGGCTTTGCTGCTGGCGTCGCCGCTGTTCACGGTTCTGTTCGCGGCGCTGTTTCTGAAAGAACGCGTCGGGATACACCGATGGGCGGCACTGATGGCGGGTATTGCCGGCGCGTTGCTGATTATCCGGCCCGGCTTCGCGGTCATCACCTTTGCCAGCTTTGCCGGGTTGTTCGCCGCCTTCGGCTACGGGATCGCCAATGCCGGCACCAAGGCGCTGACAGGGACGGACCATCCCGATGCGGTCGCGTTCTGGATGTATGCCCTGATCGTGCCGATCTCCGCCGGTCCGGCCATCTGGCACTGGACCACCCCCGGCTGGAACCATATGCCGCTGATCGTGCTGCTCGGTCTGCTGACGATGATGTCGCAATACTGCATGGCACGCGCTTTCCGGGCAGCGGACACCAGCGTCGTGTTGCCGGCGCATTATCTGCAGATGCCGTTCGCGGCGGGGCTGGCGTTTCTGATCCTGGCGCAGGTGCCGTCGGTCTGGGTATGGCCCGGCGCGGCGATCATCGCGGCGAGCGCCTATTACACCGCCATGCGCGAACGAAAACGCGGCGTTCAAAAATAAAGGCCCTCACGGGGCCGGGCTTATTCCCCCGCCGCCGCCTCGATGCGTTCCATGTCCTCGTCCGACAGGCCGAAATGGTGGCCGATTTCATGGATCAGAACGTGGCGCACCAGATGGGTCAGGTCTTCCTCCGTTTCGCACCAGTAATCCAGCAGCGGACGACGATAGAGAAAGATCATGTCCGGACCGGTCTGCATGCCGGACTCCTTTTCCCCGATGGGAATCCCGCTATAGAGGCCCATGAGGTCGAACGGACTCTGCAGACCCATCTCGCGCTCCGTCGCCGGATCGGGGAAATCGTCCACGCGAAAAACGATGCCGGCGGTCAATTGCCGGAACTCTTCGGGCAGGCCGTCGAAGGCCGCGCGGGCGATCGCCGCGATGTCGTCGAGCGACGGGGCGATGGAGAAGGATGCTGTCATGACCGCATCATTACCCTCCCTTGATTGCCGGGCCAAGGCGCTTCACCCTAGCTGTCGAACGGACGGAGGGTTTCACCCGTCCAACGGACGGAGAGTTTCATGGTCGACAAACTTAAGGGAAAGGCGCGGCAGAAAGCGCTGAGGCCGCTCAAGCACTGGAAAAAGGTCAAAGGCCGCGATGCAATTTCGAAGGCCTACCGGTTCGGGGATTTCAACGAGGCATTCGGCTTCATGTCACGGGTCGCAATGAGGGCCGAGCAGATGGATCACCACCCTGAATGGTTCAACGTCTACAATCAGGTTCTGGTGACGCTGACTACGCACGATGCCGGCGGCGTATCGGAACGGGATATTGAACTGGCGAAATTCATCGATCGAATCGCGGGTCGCAAAGCGGTCGCCGAACTGGCCAGGGCGGAGAAGGCGAAAAAAGGTCGCGTCCGAACGTTATAAATAGGGGCGGGACCCTATTTATCGCCGGACGTTGCCTGCCGATCGTCCGGCGGCGTTCCCTTTCGCGTCTCCCTGCGTGCTTCGTAGCGCGCGATATAGAGCGTCGCGCCGACGATGATCGTTGCGCCCACCCCGGTCCAGATATCCGGAATCTCGGTGAAGATCACGTACCCCGCGACCACCGCGAACACCAGGCGGATGTATTCCATCGTTCCCATCAGGCTGGATTCGCCGACCGAAAAGCCGCGCACGAAAAAATTCATGCCGATTGCCGTGAAGGTCGCGATCAGGCACAGCAGCAACCATTCGGTCGGTGTCGGATTCACCCACACATAGGCGGCAGGGCCGGCGAAAATCAGCGCGCCGAATATGTGGTACCAGAACAGGATCGTGCCCGGCGGGTCGTCGCGCGCCAGCACCCGGATGATGATCAGTCCCCACGCGAACAGGAATGCCGTGAAAAGCGCCACGAACCAGGCGATGTCGATTTCGCCGCCGAAGGGCCTCATCATCACGATCACGCCCGCGAAGCCGACCAGCGTCGCGCTCCACCGGTGCAACCCGACGATTTCTTTCAGGACAAAGATCGCGAGGACGGTCAGGAACAGCGGCCGGGTGAAATTCATCGCGGTCGCGTCGGCCAGCGGCAGGTGGATGACCGCGTAGAATATGCCGGCCTGGCCCAGCGAGGCGACGATGGCGCGGAAGAAATGCAGCTTCAGGCGCTTCGATCTGAGTCTTTCGGGACCGGTCCGGATGAAAAGCGGCATAAGCAGGATAAAGCCGAGACCGTATCTGAAGATTGCCATCTGGGCCGGGTGGATGCGGTCGCCGGCGAATTTGACGGCAATATCGGTCAGGACGAAGAAAGCCGTGCCCAGGACGACGAAAATCGCACCGCGCATGTTGGGCGGCAACGACTGGAACCATTCGCCGAAGGTTTTCATCGGCCCGACCGCCCGAGCTGCGTCAGCCAGACCGACGCCGCGAAAATGATCGTGCCGCCGATCCAGGTCCAGATATCCGGCAGTTCGGCGAACACGAGCCATCCAAGGATCGCGGCCCATATCAGCCGGGTGAAATTGAACGGCATGGCGATGGACATGTCGGCCGCCTGCACGCCGCGGTTATAGGTGCGCTGCAGGATCACGCTCATGAATCCGATCACGGCGAACAGCCCCCATTGCTCCGGCGTCGGATTGTTCCAGACGATGATCGTCGGGATCAGCAGGATCAGCGTCTGGGTTACGAACAGCCAGGCGGCGATCGTGTCGGGCGGGTCGGTGCGGACCAGGGTCTTGATCATGATGGAGACAAGAGCGCCCGCCAGCGCCGAACCCAGCGCGAAGGCGATGCCGAGATTGAACTCCGCGAAACCGGGCCGGATGACGATCAGCGCCCCGGCGAACCCGGCGGCAATAGCGAGCCATCGATGCCGGGTGACGACCTCGCCGAGGACGAAGCCGGCGACGGCGGCGGCAATCACCGGCTGCAGGAACCCGATCGCCGACATGTCCGCGATCGGGATCAGCGCAACGGCGGCGAACAGCAGCGTCACGTTGGTCGACGACATGAATCCGCGCACGATATGACGGCCGAGCTGATTGGTTCGCATCGCACCCATGCCGACATTGATCAGCCACGGCATCATGAACATCACGGCGAAGGCATTGCGCAGGAACGCAATCTGGAAAACCTCGATATCGGGCGCCATGTACCGGCCGATGGCGATCGACACGACATAGGTGACTGCCGATATCGACATCCAGATACCCGACCGCACCGGTCCCGGCAGGGCGTGAAAACGGGTGGAAAATCCGGCAGCTGTCATCCTGATCCTGTGTCGCCTTATTCCGGTGTGATTGCGGCCGCGGTACGGTCGCGCGATTTCTGCGCTTCGCGGCGTGCGATATAGACAGTGGAGCAGAATATCAGCAGCCCGCCCAGCGCGGTATAGATCGACGGGATTTCCGAGAACAGCAGGAAGCCGAACAGGGCCGCGACGATCAGGCGGGTGTAATCCATCGGCAGCATGATCGACGCGTCCGCGGCGGAGAAACCCCGGCTCATGGCCCGCTGTCCCAGCGTGCCCACCAGCCCCATGAACAGCAGCCAGCCGAGCTGTTCCCAGGTCGGGGTCTGCCATACGAACAGCGCCAGGATCAGCATCACCGGCGTGGTAAAAATAACGTAATAGATGGTGATGGTGTCCGGCGCTTCCGTGCGCGACAGGAAGCGGATGAAAACCGCCGATCCGGCGCCCGCAATGGAGGCGATGAAGACCGAGGCGAGGCCGACATTGAAGACCTCGAACCCGGGCCGCACCATGATCAGAACGCCGATGAAACCGACGATCAGGGCGATCCAGCGCCGCAACCCCACCAGCTCTCCCAGAAACACGATGGCGAACACCGTCCCGTAGAGCGGCCGGCTGAACATGATCGCCACCGCGTCGGCCAGCGGAATTTTCGACAGAGCATAGAAATATCCCAGCGTACCGATGGCGACGAAAAAGGCGCGTCCCATGAAATGGGGAATCTTGTCCGTCTTCAGGCCCTGGCCGCGTGTTCTAAGCAGCCAGGGTGCCATGAAGACGAAACCCAGGCCCGTGCGAAAGAATGCGATGATGAAGGTGTGCACGTCCGCCGACAGGTGGCGGATCGTCGCCGCCATGGCCGTCAGGCAGAACGCGCTGGCGATAAGCCACATCGCCCCCCGGATCGGTCCCGGCAATCCGTCGAACCAGGTTTGGGTCGCCGCGGGGATCATGCCTGCGGTTTCCGGCTGCGGCGGGACTCGGTCCGGCCGGCGAAAATCGATGCGCAGAAAATGACCGTTCCGCCGATCACGGTCCAGAGATCCGGCAACTCGGAAAACACCACGAAGCCGATGGCAATTACGAAAGGCAGGCGGGTGAAATCGAACGGTGCGATGGATCCGACGTCTCCGGTGGCGAAGGCGCGGGAATACAACCGCTGCGCCGTCGTCGACAGACCTCCCAGCATGAAGCCCCAGAACCATTGTTCCCAGGTCGGCCACACCCAGACGAACAGCACGGCGACCAGCGCGAAAGGCAGCATGTAGATCACCTGGTACAGCGCCGCCGTATCGGGCTGATCCGTACGCAGCGTGATCTTTAGGATCATTGCGGAGCCCGCGATGCAAACCCCCGCGCCGATCACCATGAAAACGCCGATATTCACTTCCTGAAAACCGGGCCGGATGACGACCAGCGTCCCCGCGAACCCGACCGCCAGCGCGATCCAGCGGGTCAGGTGCGCCGGTTCCTTCAGGAACAGGACGCCGGACAGCGCAATGAACAGCGGAAAGGTGAACGAAATCGCGGTGGCGTCCGCCAGCGGCACCAGGGTCAGCCCGCCGAACCAGCCATACATCGCCACGGTGCCGAGGAAGCCGCGCCAGATATAGAGCTTCGTGTGCGGCGTTTTCAGCGCGGTCGCGCCGACGCGGAACAGCCAGGGCAGCATCACGACGATGCCGAAGGCCGCGCGAAAGAAAGAGATCTCGATGAAATGCAGGTCGCGGGCCAGATAACGCACAATTCCGGCCTGCGCCGCGAAGAACACAGCGCTGAGGGTCATCCATATCGCGCCTTGCACGGACGGCGGCAGACGGGTGAAAGTGGTGCGGACAGTCTGGATCATGGGCGGGCCAATGAACGGAGTACCGCCGACAGGGAGGGATGTCGATGCGTTTTCGCGACTCGGTCGTCTGGGTCACCGGGGCATCGTCGGGAATCGGCGAACATTTGGCCCGGCTGTTTCATGCCGAAGGCGCACATGTCGTCCTGTCCGCGCGGCGCGAAGATGCACTGAGCAGGGTGGCTGAGGCGTGCGACGGCCCGGGCGATACCATGATTCTTCCCCTGGACGTAACGGACGAAACCGCCATTGGCACAGCGGCCGGGCAGGTGTCCGCGCGGTTTGGCCGGGTCGATATTCTCGTCAACAACGCCGGACTTACCCAGCGGGGACGCATCGCGGAGACGTCTCTGGATGTCTATCGCCGTATTATGGACGTCAATTTCTTCGGTCCGCTGATGCTGACCAAGGCGGTGCTGCCGTCCATGACAGAGCGCGGGTCTGGCCGGATCGTGTGCGTCACCAGCGTCGCCGGCAAGTACGGATCGCCCATGCGGTCCGGCTACAATGCGGCGAAACATGCCGCCCACGGGTTCTTCGATTCGTTGCGGGAAGAGGTCGCCCGGCACGGCATCGACGTGACGCTGATCGTGCCCGGCACGGTGCGGACAGATGTGTCGCTGAACGCGCTGCGCGGGGACGGCTCGTTGTACGGCAGGATGGATCCGTTTCTTGCGTCCGGCATGGATCCCGCCGACTGCGCCGGCCGAATCCTGGACGCAGTGCATGCCCGGAAGCGAGAAGTTCTGATCGCTTCCGGCGTGGCCCGGCGCAATGTCTGGCTCAAAAGGCTGTCGCCGGCGCTGCTGTCCTGGGTTACCCGACGCCGAAAGTCCTGACGGACGGCCTTTCCGGCGGATCGGGTTAGCTGATAGGCTGACACTGCACATTTGAATTTCAATCAATCGGGGAGACACGGAAATGGTCAGCGACCACAAGGCCTTTGCCAGGGAAGTCGACGGACGCGCCGCGAACCTGTTCAAGGCGGCGCCAGACACGATGCGGGCGTTTCGCGGCCTGATGGAAAGCGCCGGCAAGGACGGCGCGCTGGATTCGAAGACCAAGGAACTGATGGCGCTGGCAGTCGGAATCGCCGTCCACTGCGAAGGCTGCATCAATTACCATACGCGCGAAGCCATCCGGAAAGGCGCGACCCGCGAAGAAGTGGCGGAAACGGCTGCCGTGGCCATCGAAATGGGGGGCGGACCGGCAGCGGTTTACGGTGCCCAGGCGCTGGATGCGTTCGATCAGCTATCCGCCTGACGTAAAAGATGTTTGTTGATCCAAAAAATGCTTTGACCCGTACAGAATTCGGAATAATTTTCCGCGACGGAACCGGGTGACTCCGGCCGTGAACTATCGATAGCTCTCCGGGGCTCTATGGAGACGGTTTAAACGCATGTTTGGTGGTTTTTCCGCCGGTTTGTTCAAAGCTGGCATAGTTTCTCTCGGGGTCGCAGCATTCATCATGCCTGTCACCGCCCCCGCTTTCGCGCAGGGCAAGGAGCTGTCCGAGCGCGGCAAAGCGGCGGACAAGAACAAGAACGGCGTCATCGACCGCGACGAAGCCGGCGGCCCGCTGAAAGCCAATTTCGACGAAATGGACTGCGATAAGTCCGGCACGCTCGACGGCGCGGAGATCCGCGGTTTCTTCACCGGCGAGGAATGTCCGAAACAGGCGGTCGCGGCGCCGGCCGCCGCAGCGCCGGCCAAACCCGTTCCGCCTCTGTCGGATCGTGCCAAAGCGGCGGACAAGAACAAGAACGGCGTCATCGACCGCGACGAAGCCGGCGGCCCGCTGAAAGCCAATTTCAATGAAATGGACTGCGATAAGTCCGGCACGCTCGACGGCGCGGAAATCCGCGGTTTCTTCACCGGCGAGGAATGCCCGAAACAGGCGGCGGCGCCGGCAGCGGCCAAACCCGCGCCCGCCGCCGCCGCGACGGGCGGCAAACCCGGCGGTGGTCCGCGCGCGCGGGCCGTCCGGGTCGATGCGGTGATCGTCGAGCCGTTGTCGCAGACCAGCCCCGTCATCGGCCGCCTTGTTGCCCGCCGCACCGGCGATGTCGCGGCCCGGATCAACGGCGCGATCGTCTCGATGCCGACATCGGTTGGCGACCGTGTGAAAAAAGGAGATGTGATCGCGACGATTGCCCTCGAACGGCTCACGGCGGAACGCGACAAATACGCGGCCGCGCTGACGACGCGCCGGGCGATGGTGCAGACTGCTCAGGCGGAATATGCCAAGAAAAACCAGGAACTGCGACGGATGGCGAACCTGAAAAAATCGTCCGCGTTTTCGGGGGCCCGCTACGAAGACCTTCAGCGCGACGTGGAAGCCCGGCGGGCCTCGCTGCTCGAACGTCAGTCGCAGCTGAAAGAAGCCCAGGCCGAGCTGGACCAGGCGGCAATCGATCTGTTCAATGGTGAAATTCGCGCTCCCTATGAAGGTGTCGTCAGCGAAAAACACACCGAAGTGGGCGCCTACGTGAATGTCGGAAACCGCGTCGTAACGCTGATCAGCGACACCGATATCGAGGTCGAGGCCGAGGTGCCGTCGCGCCAGATCATCGGCCTTGTTCCCGGAACCCCGGTTCGTTTTACGCTCGATGACGGTACGCAGCATCGCGCGCGCGTGCGGTCCGTCATCCCCCGCGAAAATACGCGGACGCGCACCCGGACCGTGCGCTTCGTGCCCGAATTCGGCGAGAAGAGGAAACCGTTCGCCGTGAACCAGTCCGTCACCGTTCTGGTGCCGATCGGAAAAGTGCGCCAGGTATCGACAGTGCACAAGGATGCCATCATTTACCGGGGCGACGACCGGGTCGTGAGCATCGTGCGGCGCGGCAAGGCGTTTCCGCGCAAGGTTCAGATCGGACCCGCGGTCGGCAACAGGTTCGTCGTGGTGGAAGGTCTGAACGAAGGCGACCAGGTGGTGACACACGGGAATGAAACCCTGCCGCCCGGGACGGCGGTCCGGGTGCTGACAAGCGCATCTCCGAAGGTCAATCTCGAACGCGGCAAGACGAACTAGGCAGGCAAGCAGCCGCCGGAATCACGGAGCAGGGCGATGAACCTTATCAGACTGTCCATTGAACGGCCCATCGCTATCGTCGCAATGGTGCTGATGATCCTGCTGTTCGGCTATGTCGCCATGCAGCGTATCCCGATCCAGATGGCACCGGACGTTCGCCAGCCGGTCATCATCGTCAAAACGAACTGGCCCGGCGCCGCACCCCAGGAAGTCGAACGGGAAATCATCAATCCCCAGGAAGACGAGCTTAAAGGCCTCGAAGGCGTCAAGAAGATGGAATCCCGGGCGCGCCGCAACCGGGGCGAAATCACCCTGGAATTCGGGCCCGAAATCAATTTCGACCGCGCGCTGCTACTGGTCGCCAACCGGCTCGACCGCGTATCCGGATATCCCGAAGAAGCCGACGAACCGGTGCTCTCCACGTCCGGCACCGAAGACAACGCCATCGCCTGGTTCATCATCACCAAGCAGGAAGGCAATAACCGGACGATGACTTCCTACGGCGATTTTCTGATCGATGTCGTCCAGGAGCGGATCGAACGCATAGACGGGGTCGCCGGCGTCAATATCTTCGGCGAAACCGAACGCGAAATGTCGATCACCATCACGCCGGAAGCCCTGGCGCGATACGGCATGACCGTCAGCGAGGTTCTGCGCCGGCTTCGGGCGGCGAATGCGTCCATTACCGGCGGCGATGTCGAAGAAGGCAAGCGGCGCTACGTCGTACGCACCGAAGGTGACCTGAACACGACGCAGCTGGTCGAAGAAGTCGTCCTGCGTAGCGACGGCGAAGGCGGCAATCGGGGCGTCGGCCGCGTTGTGGTGCGAGATATCGCGCAGGTCTCCATCGGCTACAAGGAAGCCCAGGCGCGTCTTCGGATGCTCAACGAACCGGCGCTGGCTTTTAATATAACGCGCGAACAGGGCGCCAACGTCATCAAGACCATGGCCGAAGTCCGCGAAGTGGTGCAAGGCCTGGCCAACGGCCCCGTTGGGCGGGAGGGCCTGAAACTGGAACAGGTCTACGACGAAACCGATTACATCAACGCGTCGATCAATCTCGTCCAGACCAACATCATCTACGGCGGCGTGCTCGCCATCATCGTTTTGATGATTTTCCTGCGGTCGTGGCGGCCGACGGCGGTGGTCGCGATGGCGATCCCGGTGTCGGTGGTCGGCTCGTTCGTGGCGATGGCGGTTCTCGGCCGGTCGCTCAACGTTATCAGTCTGGCGGGGATTGCGTTCGCCGTCGGGATGGTGGTCGATGCCGCGATCGTCGTGCTGGAAAACATTTTCCGCCTGCGCCAGGAAGGAAAGTCCCGCGCCGAAGCCGCCTATTACGGCGCCCAGCAGGTGTGGCCGGCGGTGCTGGTTTCGGCGCTGACCACGGTGATGGTTTTCATTCCCATCCTGATCATGGATCTGGAGGTTGGCCAACTCTTCCGCGATATCGCAGTCGCGATTTCGGTGTCGGTATTGTTGTCGCTGCTGGTCGCGGTGACCCTGATTCCGGCACTGTCGAACGGGTTGCTCGGCGGCGTGAAGTCGGAAAACAAGGGACTGCGCGTTCCAATGTTGGACGATTTTGCCGCCTGGTTCACGCGTTTCTGGACCGGATACGCGAAGTTCGTCGTGAGGCAGAAATTCTTCGCCGTCTCCCTGGTTGCGCTGATCGTTACGGTTGCCGGGACGATCTCGATCCTGATCATGCCGAAGCTGGATTATCTGCCCAAGGGTAACCGCAATCTCGTGTTCGGCATCGTCATGCCGCCGGCCGGTTACAACCTCGACACCAACGAAGGCATCGCCCGCAACGTCGCCAACGCGACCAAGAAATACTGGTCCCGCGGCGAATACGGCGAGATCAACAAGGCGGAAGACCAGAAAATAGACCGGTTCTTCTATGTCGCACGGCTCGGCCGCATGTTCATGGCCGCGACCCATGTCGATCCGCAGCGCGCGGGCGAACTGGAAGCGATAATCGAAGGCCCGGCCCGTGCGGAGCCCGGCGTGTTCGCCTTCATGTTCCAGCCGTCGCTGTTCGGCCGGTCGATCGGGTCCGGCCGCGCGATCGATATCGAAATCGCCGGCCCGGACCTTGAGACGATCTACGAAGTCGGACGGGAAGTCTTTTTCTCGGCCCGGAGCATCCTGCCGCCGAACGAGGGCAATCGCGTGCGCCCCAGGCCCGCGCTGACGCTGGGCGAACCCGAAGTCCGGATCACGCCGGATCGCGTTCGTTTATCCGATAACGGACTGACAGCGCGGGAGCTGGGTGAATCGATCGATGCCTTCAATGACGGTATCCGCGTGGCAGAGGTCACGGTTGACGGCAAGCGCATCGATCTGACTCTGAAGGGCCCCGACCTCGAACGCGAGTCCACGCAGTCGATCCGGTCGTTGCCGGTGGTGACGTCGGACGGCCGGATCGTGCCGGTAGGCAATCTCGCGGATGTCCGGGAAACTACGGGGCCGACCGAAATCCAGCGTATCGACAGATCGCGCACCATGACCATCAGCGTCGTGCCCAACGATTCCATTCCGCTGGAAGCGGCGGCGGAACTGCTGGAGGAAAAAATCCTCGGTCCCATGCGCGAAAAGGGACTGCCGGAAGGAGTACGCTTCCGGCTCGGCGGCAGCGC
>Ga0181590_10000622_pt1 | contig 28582 bp, 37 predicted proteins | sample 071ome_34_FD_132446 | JGI IMG/M metagenome (GOLD analysis project Ga0181590, IMG submission 132446) | Coastal salt marsh microbial communities from the Groves Creek Marsh, Skidaway Island, Georgia - 071411BT metaG (megahit assembly) | ecosystem: Environmental > Aquatic > Marine > Intertidal...
CATCTGGAACTTCCAGGTCTAAATATTCATATGAACTAACTTTATATGTAATATGCCTAAATAATTTAACTATTTTCATGTAAAAAATCTCTAAAATAAAATGGAGCGGGTGACAGGGGTCGAACCTGCGACATCGGACTTGGAAGGACCGCGCTCTACCAACTGAGCTACATCCGCATTTTATAACACTAATAAAGAATTTAATTACGTTTATTTACTTTCCGATAACTGGTCCGAGTAGCAGGATTTGAACCTACGACCCCCTGCTCCCAAAGCAGGTGCTCTACCAAGCTGAGCTATACTCGGGAATGGTGCCGGATGAGAGAATCGAACTCCCGACCTTCGCATTACAAGTGCGCTGCTCTACCTGCTGAGCTAATCCGGCATTGGGCCCTTTGTATTATAAGGTGGTACCCATACCCTAAACACACTGTTGCTCGAGGTTGCGACCCTCTCTAGACTTACTGACGCCTAGGCGTACTCAGAGTGATTATGGTGGAGCCAACAGGGGTCGAACCTGCGACCTTCTGGATGCAAACCAGACGCTCTCCCAACTGAGCTATGGCCCCATAAAAATATTATTATAACAGCACCTGTGATTGATGTCAAGTGCTAGTATAAATATTAAAGCAGTATTTATTTATAAAAACTAAGAATATGTAGATAAAAATGGTAATAGATAAAAATAAATATTTTAAAAATATAAACGTTAAAGCTAAAATTTTATCCGAGTGTGCATTAAGTATTGCAAAGTCCGGTGATAATTATGTTGAGTGGAATGGCGAGTTCTGTTCTAAGTGGCTTGACAGCAAACTGGTATATTCTTGCTGCCCAGGGCTTCTAATGGTTAACAACATTGCAAAAATTGATCATTTTTCAGTTTTTAAGATGACTCCAAACAAAACGTATAAGCTACATGTAGATAACCATAGAGGGGTAGTTATAAACATGCTGTTAGAACACGAAGATAGCATGTGTAAATTTTTTAGTCCTACTTCAGCCTCGCCAGGTCTAGGTAATCCAACAGTGCTACACTACCAACCAAACACCTTGTATTTGTTCAACACCCAGCTGCCACATATGGTAGAGAATTTTGCTGGCACCAGATACCTGTTTCAGACAGTATTCCAAGAAGATCTAACAACCCTCCTCTACCCTAGAGTATTGGCAGGTTTAGCAAAAGCCAATCTAGTGTAGTAATATACAATGTTTGTTATGATAAATATTAAAACAGTGTTTTAAAGGACAATTACACACATGAAAAATAAGAAAATCGTTGTACATGATGTTTGGGACGGCTGGCAAAGTTTATTAAGCATAGAAAAACTTTGTCATGCACACACTGGTACTCACATCGTTCTAGATTGTGCAAAAGAAGCAAGGTTGTACATGGCAACAGGCATCACTGAAAATGAGGATATTACACGCCAACGGATCGTCGATTTGAGAAATCATAATTCCGTTAACGGAAACACACTTTCAGTCATAATAGGCGGATATAAACCCTTGCCTGATCATTACAGTTGGAGTAATGCGACTTTAAACCGACATAGGATGGTATCGGACGCAAAAATGAAATTACCCTCCGATAACACTTATACCCGTATTACTGATATACACGATAAATCTTTCACTGATGTGTGGGATTTGGCTGTGCTTTACGGCTTATTTGATAACATTGAAACATGGCCTAATTTTTTCCTCACGTGGCAAGGGCACAAAATATTAGAAGGTTCTTACAATAACGTAGGAAATCTTCATGATAACTACAGTAATTTGTTTTGTCTTAAAAATCGTATTCCAAAACCTCACAGACTGTACTTGTTAAATGAACTAGAACGTAGAGATTTGTTGAAAGTAAATCAATGGAGTTTGCTGGATCCTAATGATGAATGGGAAGAAGTTATGGTTGAAACATTAGGTGAACAAATAAACGACTGGTGTTTCACACATGGCAAAAAAACATTTAGTCAAGAAGTCCCGGATCAATTGTACAGGGATCAACCGGGAGAGTATTTTCGTTGTTTTATGGAGGTTGTCGCAGAAACATTTAGCGACGTATGTTTTTACACAGAAAAAACAACTTGTCCGTTGTTGTACAGAAAACCATTTTTAATACTTGGTGCACCTTACATTAATCATGATTTACAACGCATGGGCTTCGTGCTGTACGACGAAGTGTTTGATTATTCTTTTGATAAAATAGAAGACTTCAGAGAACGCTCTGCAGCATTCGCTGATGAACTACTGAGATTACAGAATTTAAAGTTAGACTATAAGCAGGTGTATATCAAACTTTTACCAAAACTAGAACACAATTTAGCCAGAGTGTTAAAACTAATGTATCATGATGAATACATGCCTAGAATCGTCAGAGAGTATGGAGAGCAAATGTTTAACGAATCATTTGCATTTGATCCGTTAGGTAGAACTGGATGGAATGTATTTGTAGATAATGGTAACTGTAGAAATCAACCTGCAGTTGATTTGATAAGAAAAAACAAATATTTGCTTTCTCTATTGCATAAAAACTATAACATAACATAAGTGGCGGAGGGGGTGGGATTCGAACCCACGATACCTATTACAGTATAACGGTTTAGTAGACCGCCGCCTTCAGCCACTCGGCCACCCCTCCTATTTTTGGCGTCCCGGGCAGGATTCGAACCTGCAACCTACGGCTTAGAAGGCCGTTGCTCTATCCGGTTGAGCTACCAGGACAAAATATTGGCGGACGAGCAGGGATTCGAACCCCAACTAATGGTTTTGGAGACCACCGTGCTACCGTTAACACCACTCGCCCATAATTTATCTACGACTTTTATAAAACATTGTAATCGCAAAACCCAAATAACAAAAAGACAAAATAAATAAAGAACCAACTATTTGCTCAACGTTCATTGTCTTGCTCTATTGGATTACCGTAGTAATCTATTTTACCTTCTCTTTGCAATCTCTTTTTTTCTGACACCATAATACTGCTAGAGATAGCAAGCCATCCCATTATAGATACTAACACAATTTGCAAAAATAGTTCTAACATAATTCACCCTCACTTATGTTTTTATACTCAAGTTCTTCTTGTGGGAGCCTCGAAAATAACTCAGTTAAATCTTGATTTGCTTGCTCGCCTAATTGTTCTATTGGATGTATGAAAATACGAATTGTGAAAACTATTGCCCCTGTAGCAGGCAATTTTCTCATGGTTTGTCTTTCAACACGCCAATAGCGTCCGTTTTGTTCCATAGATACATCTGGGCGTTGCGATAACTCATTGTTCTTTGAATACGACCAATTATATCTCATAACAGGGTTTTCTGGTTTTAGAGCCCTCAAAAAAGTTTCTAAACGTTTTGCTACAACCTTATCAAAGTCTGGTACAGGACTATGAATTTCCGTAATAGTTTTACCCATTTTTTCTTCCAGTACCCAACTGCTAGGCGAACATACACTGGCCGCTGTTAGTCTGTATTCGCCTTGTACAGGCTGTAAGATACATATATCTTCTTGTACCCATTTGGAACTAGAGTATAAGTCCTTGTTTGTGGTGTTCCATCCAATACCAGTGTTATGTTCTAAGTAATCAGTGCCGTTGTATGTGTAGCAATCATGGTCATTTACTAAATGTTCTAACAGAATGTTGTGTAATTCATGTTGAGCATCAATGGATTGATCCATTGCGTAATACGATTTACACAACGTTTCCTGCTTGTGTTGAGAAAACTGCTGGAAATCCTCGTCTACTACCATCCACTCCTTTGTGTCAAGCAGAGATAGATTCATTCTCTTAATACTAGACTGAGTATTTTGAGGATAGTAAACAGGTTTAACTTTAGTAATTAGTTTCACTTCCATTAATCCCATAAGTTCTCGTAATACTTGCCAAACAGTCGAAAACCGTTAGAGATACGCTCCTGCTCTTTCTTTATGCCTTCAGAGTCCATTGTAAATCCCCATTCAGCAGAGGAGTCCTCTATACAGAATTGTTCTGTCCAATCGTCTGCACATTTCTGCTCAAACGCATGAATCATTTCATCTAGAACCCAGTCCCAACGTTCAAAGTGTTTGTCATCTAGTACGCCATTGTCTTTTTGCTTCTTTGTAAGTTTCTTACCGTGTAGCTCTTTAGGCACATCCTTAGGATCAACATATGGAGCACCGTGCTTTGTTTCTTTCAACTGCTTCAGCATCGGGAGAATAATAGGTGCAAGTGTATCATCCATGCTCCAAGTATCCCAAGGATCAATGCGAACGTTTACAGACTGCTTTGGCGAGTAACCAAACCATTTGTAAAGCAGAGAGTGGTACCAACGATGAGTTGGATATTTACCAATTTTTACGTTCATTACCTTTTATGCTCCAGCTGTCTCCGGATGTTGGTGCCTCGGGCCGGAGTCGAACCGGCACGCCTTTTACAGCGAGGGATTTTAAGTCCCTTGTGTCTACCAATTTCACCACCGAGGCATAAACCTATTTACTCGTTGCTCAAAGCTGCAACCATTACTTCTCTTGCTTCTTCACTGCGGTCGATAAAACTTGTGCCTGGATTTTTAGGTCTCAGTTCATCTAGTCGATCTGCAATAATATGCAACCCTTTGTCTTCTATTTTTCTTGCAATATCGTGCAAGTATATTACCATTTCACCGTCTGTCATTTGTTTACCTTTTTATTATGTTTAAGGAATTTAGCAGCAAGTTTAGCTTCATTGCTGTATGCTTCTCTTTCCCAGGGAGAGTCGAAATCTTTTATTTGATGTTTACGAGCCTTCCAAGTTTTACCTTTAAATTCACTTGCTTCTACATCTAGCCCTTCTTTCACAAACTGTTTGATATGTATCATTTCGTGTGCAAGTGTACTTAGCATACTTCTCAGCGAATGCTGTCTCATTACGAATATAAAAGCATTCCATTTTTTACTGTTTTTGTTCGGTCTCTTACGACTGCTCACAGTTGCCCAACCTCTAGCGTCTTCATCAGGTTTGTTAACTGTCCTGCCTACACTAATAAAATAATTTATATAATCTTTGTTAATGCCAAGTTCATTCGCATAAAATTTTGTGGCATCGTGCATGACACTTGATAATTTAGTATCTTTAAGAACACCGCCCTGTGGTCCAGTTATCAAAAAAGATTGCATACTTACTCCTGTACATTAAAATGTTTAAAAGTCTTTTGTACACACTTAGCCTGCCAAAATGCGTCAGCTAGTGCATCATGTAAATCTTCTTGTATATCTTTCCTAGGATCAACAGGCATAATGCTAAACAATGTCCTGCTGTCTCTGACCTGCCAATATGACCAGTTGCAGTGGTGCTTGAATTGTGCAAATAAATCTTCAATCATAACCATGTCAAACTGCGGTCCTTGACACCAAATTTCTTTACAACCAACAAGCCACTTGTTTAAGTCTTTGCAAAAATCTAAGATAGGCGTTCTACCATCATCACTAAATGCTCTATCTCTGATTTCGGGTTTTTGCTTCGACCACCACTCGAGTGTGCTTTCGCTGATAGAGCGTCCTGCATCCATTTGCGGCTGTATATCTAAACGCCAATGTTTGTGATCATGCGGGTCGCTATCATTAAAAGGATTAAACTTAACTGCGCCAATGCTTAGTATAACACTGTTAGGCGATGTGTCAAGTGTCTCTATATCGATCATTGCATTAGTTGTCATACTGTATATTATACAGAAACAAGCAAATAATGTCAATAGCAAAAAACTCTAATAAAATCAATAACTTACGTTATTTTAGGTGGGGAATACTACAAACTTAGTACAGTATCGTCTGCAAATTCGTTATTATCGTTGTTATTTAGGGCATTTAATTGTCCAGCACCCTTAACACCTTCTGCCCATACCATTTTCTCAAATGGATTCTGCTTGCCTTGTACCACATTATTCCACCATGTGATATCGTGGCCTGTTTTTTCTAAAAACCATGCAATTTTGTGAGCAGTGGCTACACGAGCATTTTGCATGTCAGCATGACCGAAGTCTCTGGGATCACTAGGATTACCTTCCATGTACTTTCTATTCTGGAAAGTTTCATCATCGTTATTACCGGTAATATCAGCTCTGTCGTGAATAAACTCAACATCGATACGTTCAAAGATATCGAGCATGTAAGCAATATGACTTAACCAAGCATCGTTTTGCGCATTTTGACTCAAATGACCAACTAGTATAAACCAGTCTCTTGGCACAATGGGGAAAATTGCATATGGGTGTCCGTTGTGATTGTCTTTAGGCGCAAGTAATTTAAATTGTCCTTTGTAAGAATCAATTACTTCGTCCCATCCTTCTGTTACCATAATACCGTCATCGTTCCAAAAGAATAGCCATTCGCCTGATGCGTTGCCAGCAAGTGTGTTTACATAGGTGTGTAGATTTTCATAACCTAGCGGCTTGAAAATATTTGCCCTTGCTTCTATACCTTTTTCCTGTAGATAAGGAGCAATGCTGTCTTTGATAAATTCGTGAGACTCGGGATCGTCCTCATCGAGACCAAACATAATTTCAATATCTGCAGGGTTGGTTGCTTTGGAAACAAGACTTTCGATACTGTTTTTAAGTATTGGGCCGCGGCCCCTTGTTGGCAATAATACTGATATTTTTTTATTTGCTTGCATTTGCTACTTTTTTCTCCGGTTTTGTCTGTGCTTGTGTTGCTGGTGCAGGTGCCTGAGCAGGCGCAGGTTTTTTGTTTTCCCCGGTAAACAGTTTTCGAATATTACCTCGGAAAGTGTAGTGCCCTACATGATTAAGTGCTGTGCGTGGGTCGAGCCAAACATCGCCGCCTATGTCCTGCCACCGTCTGCAGAATGTATAATCTTCACTTAAATAACGTCTGCTTTCTGGATCAATGATGCAGTCAAATAGTGCATACATAAATGGTTCAAACTTCATGTCTACATTAATATCATTAGCGTATTTTGTTTCTGGATATTTTTCAAACATTTGCTGAACAACTTCTTTTTTGATACACATGAAACCAGTGCCAGCATCTTTAAGTTTAACCAAGTTATCAACAATCTGTACTTGAGGTGTCCTATTGCCGTCTTTGTCTTTCATAAACTCGAAGTTTACAACATAATTAGAACTATGACCCTCAATGGTGTCAGCTGTTTCATCAGGATCACGTCTAGCAGCTTCAATAATACTGCCCCAGTTGACTGCTTTCTTAGGATATGCACCAACAACAATTGGCTTGTCATACGCAACCATGCGTAGTATATCTTCAGGATTGAATTCAATGTCAGCATCAATAAAGAACAAATGCGTAGCTGCACTGTTTTCCATAAAGAAACTGGTTAGTGTGTTTCTACCTCTAGTAATTAAACTTTCATTAGCAAGAGTACTAATTGTGTATTGTATGCCATACTTGTTACACAAGATTGCAAATTTCATCATGCTTCTAAAGTAGGGCTCACCTATTTGTCCTCCGTAACATGGGGTGGCAAGGAAGATATGTTTTTGTCTCAATAATCCTAAAGGTATTTCGATTTTAGCATCTAATAATTGATGCAGTACATCTGCATCCGCGGGAGTTGATGCATCATTATTTGCTATTGGTTTTGTTTTGTTGCGTTTCTTAGACATAAAATATCCTATGTGTGTGTCAATTTATTTTATTTAGTGGTCATGCATATACAAGTTGCATTAAAATGAACTAGTTTTTATTTTTCTAGTCCAATAATTTTTTATTACTGGATTATCTAAATCTCTTACTCGAGTGCGTTGATGAGAATTAGTAAACGACATGTACAAAGTTAATCTTGCAAGATCATCTGGAGGCGGAACAGGTTTGTGCCAAGACGTGCCGTTAAACACAACAAGTCTGTTAAATTTATTTTCAACATACTGGTCCTCAATGTGTATACCGGTCTGCGTATGAGGTTTTACAAAAGGATTTAAATACAACAAACACACAACATAAAATTCGTCCTCGGTGAGTTTGCTGGTTAAATGTTCCTCGTCTACATGGCCTGTCATACGGTCGCCTGCAATCATTAAATTCAAATAGGAACGAGTAAAATGTTTTAACTTACAAGATGGCTGGTATGAATTTAAAATTTCTGGTAACCAAACGTCAACTTCAAACACACCTATTCTATCCTTCATGGAAATAGGAGATACAAAACAAACCTGCGTTTCTCCAGATGCATCCTGCTCATTTTCGATCGCTGATATTTTAAAAGATACTGACTGCTCGTAAAACTTTTTCCACTGCTCAACTATGTTATCGCTGAGCACATTGTCATATACATGGATTTTTTTACCACTAGTTGTTACTAACTCTTGCATGCATATATTTACTTACAGGCAATATAATTGTATAAAAAAATGGTGCCCGAAGGCAGGACTCGAACCTGCTACCGAAATAAAATACTACATCATCCTGAAATTTTAAAACTGCTTTACCAGATAAGCTACTTGGGCTATTATCTTCTTGTGGAATGCTCGGAAGGTTTACTGCTGATAAATTCGTTGAGCTTGTTTGCTTCGTTGATAATTTCTTCTGTCGTAGGCATATATTCAGGTTTTGTGGCTTTAGCCTGAAGTATTATTCTTGCTTCTTGTAATAATTCTAACCTAATCTCGTAAGGTGTTTTACTTGACATCTTAAATTCCTATATACCTACATTACAATTATTTATCATATGCTAAGTATATTATTAACACAGCACATTATGATTGCTCGCCATCATCATCCATGTTAGAAACATACCCATAGTAGTAACTCATGCTATGATCCCTGGCGCCATCAAAGAACTGTAATTTTTTAATAGCTGCCCATCTACCACGCATCTTGTCTTTGAAACGTTGCCATGGTGTTGCCTTTCTAATGTTTCCATAATGGTTTATATAACGCATGTGTCCCGTATGGGTATAAACATAACCAAGTATGGAAGGAGGCACAGTTGTTACTACATCATTATTGTTAACATATCTATAGTATGTAAAATCTATTTTTTCCATTAGTTCTCTGTTACCAACACGTGGTTGCCCGAATGTTTGTAGTCCAGTAGGTTTAAGTTCTAATGCTACAAGTACAGCCATTGCGCCACCTAAACTGTGTCCGCAAACCCATACTTCTTTATCGCCTTTCTTGTTGTGTTTAGCAAGTGCGTCCTTGATAGGACCTATAACTTTTTCATACTCGCCGTAAAATCCTCTGTGTACTTTTCCACCCATAGGATGGTCAATACGCATAGCATCAACATCTGCTTTTACGTCATTTAATTGTGTTGGTTCCGTTCCACGACAAGCAATAAGAACACTGTCTTTATCACTCATAACGTATGCTTGTGCGCCTTCTACGTCTACAAATGTTGGTGGTAGTGGTTTGTTTAAAAACTTCTTTAGTAAGTCTAAATCGTTAATACCAGGCTTAGGTTCCATCAGTGTTTCTGGTGGTTGATAGCATTGGTTTGCAAAAAGACTAAGTAAGGTGCCTCTGTCGCGGACCGACATATTAGATATTGCCATTGTGTGTCTCCTAATGTGACTATAGCAATATTTATCTATTTATAGCGTATTGTGATACCTAGCTTTCTTTTGCACTTCATTGCACCGGTAGCATGTATTAATCTAGAATCGAACATAAGTACATTACCCGGCTGGAGTAAATACGGCTTGCCTGTTAGTCCTCTCCAGTATTTTTTAGGAAAATAATTTAAATACTCATTGTATAAATCATCGTCTATGTCTGCATCAGTTTTATCTATTATGTCGTAATCACACGGACGCCCTTTTAATTCTTTGTTGAATTCAAAAACTGCATTGGTGTTGAATACCCAAGTATTGCTTTCGTGCGGCCACCATTGGTCAAATATAATTAGAGAAGGGTGAATACCATCAAGTTCGCGATCCTCGTTGACAGTTTCTAGAGGTATAACAAAGTTTTCATTAACTCCGTTGCGGTGGTCTGAGTGAGGCAAATAAGGTGTTTCGTGATTATAATACAAACTGACCTGTATTCGATCAATGTCGATACACTCAACTGTTTTAAGTAAATCATATACATCATCTCGATCAGCTGATGTTTTTTTCATAACAGCAGTGTCATAGGAATTTGCAGTGTAATATATATTTTTTAATTCTTCTATTACATCAGCATCGACATGATTTGTGTAGTACTGCGGTCTTGTAATCATTAAAAATCAAATGTATAACTTAAATATGGTTCACTGTTATATTTAGTAATTGTTTTTCTAAATTCCTCAGTGATTTCAGTAGGTATATTGCCTGCAATAAATTTTACACTTCCTTCAACACCAGATGCAGTGGCCCCCGAAATTGTTTCTGTTGTGCTTCTCATACTTTTTCTATGTTGTTCTTCCATTATTTTTCTATAGTTGATATCAAACTGATTATACACCCCGGTTACCGATGCAAGCAACTTTTTAAGTTTTTCAAACCCATTTGATTTGTATAAAGGATCAATTGCACCTGGTAATATTTCTTCAAGTATTAGGTATTTTACTCTATGATCGTGCATGTAAGCAGGGTAGTGTTCAAAATGCTCTAAATGTACTTTGTGTTTTTTGACTACATCTATGCTAGTCTGTAATGTGTTATAAATTATTTCAGGAGTATATAAAAATATGTCCTTTACAAGAGAAATATTATACTCCTCTGCTAATTTTCTATATCCAAATGCATTCCGGATAAAAAAGCTAGGATTAATATTAGTGATGTCACCCGGCCCTTCTTGTTGTGTAGAATTTTTACAAAGTATTGGCATTTCGCCTCCTACAAACATGTGACCAGGTATGTCTTTGAGTAATGTCAAAAAGTGCAAATGTACTGCAATTTGAGGACTAGTTAATCCGTATTTTTTTCCGTAGTTTAGATGTTGCTGATTATTAAAGAAATCTAGTAGTTCAATTTCTATTGTTTCTAAAGGAATGTTTAGTTTTTTTGCAGATAGTTGAGCGTACACGTAGTCATCTGTGTTTATAGGACTACCATTCCACAGTCCTAAATAAGTATAAGCAGTAGTCGATATGCCTAATCTATGCGCTAATCTCAACATAAACTGGCTGTCTAGTCCGCCACTTAAACAAACGTTTGCTTTTTTTACATCTACAAGCTGATCGCAAATAATATCTAAAGTAGATTTGTTGGTTGTAGGTTTAGAAATTTTTATTTCGACTACTTTTTCGTCACTATAATATTTTAGTGCGGCTGGGTTTCCAAACTGTATCATTTAAGTTTCGCCAATAAGTAAAAGATGATAAATATACTTATAAATAGTATCGTCAAGTAACAACGATTAATGGAGTTAAAATGGCAACACATATCATTTCAATGAGTAATAGTGCATATGATAGTAATGCTACTGCATATGCCGCAATTACAGCAACAGGAGCCACAGTTGAAAAAGTTTATAAGTTTCCACTAACTTATAAAGTTGATGCAACTGCGGATCAACTTAGCAGTTTATCAATAGACACTAATTCTTTAGTTACTACAACTCTTACTGCAATGCACAGCTCTGGAACACCCACAACTGCACATCTAGATCAGATATCTATAAACAAGACACTTACCGCTACATGGTCTCCTAGAGACACCTCGTGCGGAGATGGTGTTAATGTATATCTGTTGGATACTGGAATCTTTGCAAACCATAACGAGTTGAGTGGAACTACTATAAACAATTTATACACCTCGGCTAGTGCAACTGGATTCGGAGACAATGCAGGGCATGGCACTGCTATGGCAAGTATTATTGGCGGACAAAATGTTGGAGTAGCATCAAACTGTACTATTCATAATGTTAAGATGTTTGATGATGCCAACGGCAGTATTACAGTAGGTGATATTATTGACACACTTGACGAAGTGTTAGCACATCATCAAGCTAACTCGCCTTCGTCGGCAAAAGTTGTGTGTATGCCATGGGTTATTACAAAAAATCAATTAGTGGATAACAAACTTAATGAGTTATTGAATGAAAATTTATTGCTTGTTGCTCCTGCAGGTAACTCAGGAAATAATGTTGACGTAGACACTTATACTCCAGGTGGTTTAGATACTATTACTACTGTTGGTGCTGTAGATGAAGATAATTATGTAACATCCTTTACATGTTTACCACTTAAAGACTTTGTAGCAAATTACACTGTTCTTCGAAGATCAATTACTTCAGGTGCAGAAATTGATATTTTTGCACCGGGCTGCAACATATGTTCAGCGGATTATTCTAATGTTAGTAATTACGTGAACGCTACTGGTACTAGTGGTGCATCAGCTATGACTGCTGGCGCATTGACACATTTTATCAAATTATATCCTTCGGCCTCTGCTGATACAATTAAATCTTATATGATTTCAGAAGGGTTTCAGGCAGCAACTGTAAATAGACAAGCAGATGAAGTTGATCTATTATTGAAATACGATAACATGTTATTTGGCAACGGTAAAATAGGGGATTGGGAAAATATTAGTTTTTCATTGTTAGCAGTTCCTCTAGCAGCTGATGTTATTCTAACAGATATCCCTTCAGGAAGATTAACAAATATACAATATGGACAAAGTACTACTGTAGATTTAGGCCTAGCAAATAATGCTTCGAATGTATCTGTGTTAGACTTCAGTCCTTTATCACCATGGATGAGTTTTGATACTACTACTGGAGTGTTTGTTGGCGATACCAGTAACGTTTCGTTGGCACCTGCTAACATTGCTCCTGCCGTTTATCACTTTGCTATCAAAGGTCGTATAGGCGAAGAAACCACAGTTGAGGAATACAGCGTGGGCGTATACAACACTGATGTTTCGGAACTTGAGGAAGCAACTGAATACTATTACGATGAAGACACAAATGGATACGAAGAAGTTGTTCAGTATAGTGTGGCTCCTTACAAGTATTAACAGTAATTTTATATAGTAATGTAAAAAAGGCGCTAAATAAAAATGCGCCTTTTTTATTGAGTAAAATATGCACCTACGTATAGAGACAACAACAAACACAACAGTATTCAATTCAATAGGTCCTAGATATAAATGGTTTTCGAATCAACTGGGACAACGTCCTATAGAAAAATTAAATGCATCCTATCCAACACTTATAGAATTAATTACCGAAAATACAAATATTACGTCAATTACATTATACAGCGAATTTGGCGATGCACTCGAGTGGCCACATGCTAATAGTTTTATGAGAGTAGCAACTATAGCAGGTAAGCATATCACTGCTGATACGTTTGGTATGGGTAAACACAGTGGCTATATAGAACTTAGAAAACTAATGGAAAGACTGAACTGGCACGGTATAAATGTAAGATTCCATATATGTGGAATATGTGAGCAATCGGGTAAAGTATTTCTTAACGCAGACTGGAAAATTATCAAAAGAAACATACTAGCACTAGGTAAATTTGCAACAATAAGATTTTATCTGTTTAAACACAATGCTTACCAATTAAACGCAATTAAGAATTTTTGTAATGCAATAGGTGCTAATTTAGAAATAGTACACGATCCATGTAACGGACATGAATTTGAATGTGTATCTACACCAGATGGCAAGTGGATGTATGATGTGCATCATGTAGATTCTGCTTATCCAACGTTGGTTAAAACCGTACAAGGCTGGCACAGATTAAAACACTATGCTGTAAAGCAAACAGGGCAAGGAATAGATCAAGCAAAAAATATTGCACAACCAGCTAAATCAAGCTCATTAGATAACGACAATATGATATCTATAACTGTTAAAGGGCATGTTATAAAAGGTAGTCAGCAGTCATCAATTTTTAGCAATGCGTTGTGCAACGACTGGAATCAACAATCATTTGATCTTTCTAATGAGTATAATAAATCTACTCTTAGGACGTTAAGTGATTTTTCAAAACGAAATTTAGATAGTGTTAATATATACCGCCGTAAATCTTTTCGTACTATATTAGAAAAAGTTTAGGATACAAAAACAGTCTGAGAACCATTGATTACAGCATGTCCACATGTTGCAATGGTGCCAACCATTGCAGGAATCCCGCCGTCTGTTTTAACAGTTTTTGCACCATTGGATACTAATGTAGGCGAAGCGTGAGGGGAATTTCCGTGAGTGGCAACTTTATCTCCTATGAGAGATATTTTTTTGCCATCAGCAAAAACAGTGCTTGTACCTGGACCTTGAATTATTCCTGCTGCGCTGTCTGTTTTTACTCTTGCTATACTGGGCATACTTTTATTTATCAGCTGTAGTGCTAGGATTTACTAACTTTTCATAATCATCTGCACTTTCTTTATATGTTTCTAAAATTGTTTGCACAGAAGACATAGGAATACACACTTCTTCTGCTAATCCAGTAAAAGAATAGGGTATTAATGCTAGTTCTTCGCCGTTAATCACAACTACTCTGGGATTTCCTATGTTTAGTATCTTGTTTTCATTATCATGTGCTAACACTTGGCAAACTAGTTCAATACCGTTAACCAATTTAAGTGTGGCAATTTTACCAATAAAGTCGTCTATGTTGTACATGTGTGTTCTCTCTGTGTTTACTTGTTGTGACTAGGTGCTTTAACCTCTACAAACATTTCGTGTGTTCGTTTAACTGGATTGTATTTTCGAAACTTCATTTTATCTTTTACATTTTTAGTTTTTACCATAGAGTAGTGATATGTATGACTATCTCTCGTTTCGCCTTCTGGGATTAACCAAATAATATTTTTTCTTTTACTGCTTCCGCCTTTTGACGCCATGTTATTTTACCTCAAATTTTCGTTGTATCCATTTATATGCAAAGTATATGCTCAGCCCGTATGTTGCTAACACACTCATTGGTAGTGCAATGTATATCAGCTCCCACGGTGTTAAAAATAATATCTCCCATGTAAAGTTTGCCAATGCTTCTCCGTCTCCTACAGGATGCTCTGGTATGAATACTTCTGCATCTTCAAATTCCACATAATTATGAAACTCTATCCACTCGTCTTCAGTGAAACAGATTTCAAATTCTGGTGGACATATAACGTCCACTATAAACTAAGTCCTTTGAATGTGTCTTCATTTACGTCTTGTTTGGTTCCACCTATAACGTAACTGCTGATTTCTGTTTCTTGTGGAGCAACTTGTACTTCGCCGCCGCCTATCCATTTTTGTGTCCACGGTAAAGGATGTGTTCCTGCTGTGTATACTTTCTCTATTCCTATATTTTGCATGCGTTTTGCTGCAATAAATTCTACATATTGCTTTAACAGTTCTGCATTTAGTCCAATAATACTGCCATCTTTAAACAAATAATCTGCCCATTTCTTTTCCTGCTCTACAGCATCTATAAACATTTGTTTGCATTCATCTGCTGTCTCTTCTGCAATCTTGGCAAAATCTTTGTCTTCTTTGGGCAATAATTTAATCATGTGTTGTGTGCTTGCTAAATGTACATTTTCGTCGCGAGCAATCAATTTAATAATTTTAGCATTACCTTCCATTTTCTTAACTTCAGCAAATGCCCAACTACAAGCAAAACTAACATAAAAGCGCACACCTTCCAGGATGTTTACACTCATTATGCATTTCCATATACGTTTTTTATGTTCGTATAGATCATACTTAGCACTGCCTTTTTCTTTCAACAGGTTATAGTTAAGCAAGTCATCGTATGCTTCAGTGATGCTGTCAGCACAATCAACAATCTGTTTGATTTCATTCATTTCATCAAACACCTTGCTGGGATCGCTGTAAATATTTCGTATAATATGTGTATAACTACGACTGTGAATGGTTTCTGAAAATGCCCAAGTCTCAATCCAAGTCTCAAGTTCAGGTAGACTTACTATAGGCAAGAAAACAAGATTAGGTGAGCGACCTTGTACACTGTCTAAAAGAATTTGTCGCTTTAGATTGCTGGTAAAAATATGTTGCTCATGGGGCTCTAAGTCTTTAAAATCCTTAGCATCGCGTAAAATATCTACTTCTTCTGGTCTCCAAAAGAATCCCAACTGTTTATCAGTTAGTTTATCAAACTGTCTGTATTTTAGTGTATCAAATCTCTGCATACCTGGTCCGCCATGCGGATCAAGAAACATTTTAGCATCTAAGTGATTGTACTTTTTATTCGTATTTAATACTGGCATTATATTTTACAACTCTCGCAGTCTTCATCTTCGACTATTGTTTGTGGTAATTCTACATTTTCTTGTTTATTTGTATCTATTTCGCCTTGGCCATCGTATGTGTTATTGTAGTACAACTGTTTGCCTCCGTACTTGTAAAACATAACAAGATGCTGTAGTAGCATGCTCATAGGCACTTTCTCATCTTCGAAGTGTTCAGGATTATAAGATGTATTTACTGAGATACCTTGATCTATATACTTTTGTAGCACAGCCATAATCTTTAAGTAGCCTTCTGGCGACTTTTGATCCCACAACAAATCATATTTGTTTTTAAGGCGTGGGTATCCTGGTACAACTTGCTTTAACTGTCCGTGTTTACTACCTTTAATACTGATAAAACTACGTGGTGGCTCGATACCGTTTGTACTATTTGAAATTTGTGCTGATGTTTCTGCCGGCATAAGTGCCATCAATGTACTGTTGCGTATACCGGTTTCTTTTAATTGTTTACGCAAATCTTTCCAGTCCATTCTTTCAACATGCTTAACTAACTCGTTAACCTCTTTTTTGTAAGTTTGATTGGGTGTAATGCCTTGGCTGTACTTTGTTTCGTTATTTTTTAAACATGCTCCTTTTTCAACAGCTAAATCGGCACTGGCTTTGATCAAATAATAACTCCATGCTTCTGCCCATTCGTCTACTAATTCTAAATTAGGATTTTGGTAAGTGCTGTCATTTTTAGCAAGCCAGTACGCAAAGTTAATAATACCGACACCCAATGGTCTGCGGTTCATTGTACCTAATTGTGCAGCTAACACAGGATAACTTTGATAATCAAGTAATGCATCTAAACCTCTTACAGCAAGATTACACACACGTTCCATTTGTTTAAAATCTTTAATAACACCCCAATTCACTGCACTAAGTGTACATAAACTAATTTCGCCTTCTGGATCTTCGATATTTTTTAGTGGTGTTGTGGGCAAGTCGATTTCGCAACATAAATTACTCTGTTTAACTGTCGCAACACTTTCAATAAATGAGCTGTGTGTATTAGCATGATCTACGTTCATTAGGTAGATACGCCCGGTATCTTTGCGTTCTTGCACAAATGCGCTGAACAAATCAATTGCTTTTATAGACTTTTTACGTAGTCGTGTATTACGCTCTGCTGTTTCGTATAGTTCTTTGAACAGGTCTTGATCATTAAAAAAAGCATCGTATAGTTCAGGCACATCGTTAGGTGAGAACAATGTGATATCGCCACCGCTAATAAGTCTTTCGTACATTAGTTTATTAAACTGTACGCCATAATCCATATGACGTACTCGTGTATCTTCTGTGCCTTTATTATTTTTCAGCACAAGTAAGTCTTCAACTTCGAGGTGCCAAATTGGGTAGTACAGGGTGGCTGCTCCGCCCCTTACACCACCCTGCGAGCAACTCTTAACGGAGGCTTGAAAAAGTTTATAAAATGGAATAACTCCGGTGTGTGTAGCATCGCCATTACGTATAGGTGAACCGATTGCGCGAATACGGCCAGCGCCTACACCGATGCCTGCTTTTTGACTCACATACTTAACAATAGCACTCGATGTTGCATTAATGCTATCTAAACTGTCACCGGCTTCGATAAGCACACAACTGCTGAATTGACGTTGCGGAGTGCGCACACCTGCCATCACTGGAGTGGGCAGACTTATTTCAAAATTACTAATAGCATCGTAATAATCTTTTACGTATTGCAATCTTGTTTCTGCAGGATATGAACTGAACAATGTCATAGCAATAAGCATATAGCACACCTGCGGAGTTTCGTATATTTCGCCAGTTGCACGATTTTGACACAAGTACTTTCCTCTAAACTGTTCCATAGCAGCATACGTTAATACTTCATCTCGATCATGCTTTATCATTTTGTCAATTTCGTCAAACTCAGATTGACTGTACAGCGATAATATTTCGCTATCGTAGAACCCTAGTTCTACATTTTTGGTAACAATATTAAAAATAGATGGCGGAGGGAACTCTCCGTATACTGCTTTACGCAAATGATAGTTAATCAATCGTCCTGCAACGTATTGGTAATTAGGGGTTTCTTCTGAAATTAGATCTGCGGCACTTTTAATCAGCGTTTCTTGTATATCTGAACTTTTGATGCCGTTGTATAACTGTATTTGGCTGTTTATTTCTACTTCACTTGGGCTTACGCCAGATGTTCCTTCGCATGCGTATTGGACAACTTTGTGTAGTTTGTCAATATCAATGTTTTCTAATTCACCGGAACGCTTTCTAACTTGCATGTGTGTCTGTCCTACTTTTAACTTGTTGTAAATATTTACCTATGCGGTATTGTACAATAAAACATCGTTTATGTCAATTAAATAATTGACTAACAGGAACATTATGTGTAAAATATGTTGTACTATTTTTATCTACTTCTTCTTTAGATACTGCAACGCCAGGTAAAAAATTGTATACTAAATTATCAGATACTAGCACTAAACCCTCAATTCCATTTATATGATTACTTATCACTGAAAATTCTAAATTTTCGTTAGTAATGAATCCTTTATGGTACAGTGTTGCGGCAAGCACAAGTGTAACCCCGCTTTGACATGTCATTCCTTCGCTGACAATTTCAAACACACTAGGCCAATTGCTTGGTGTATAGTAATCAATATATCTCTGCTGTAAAGTAATATTAGAGAATTCGTTAAGCAAATCATCAACGTTGTCGAAGTTAGTTTGTCTTATATCTCGCCATGTTGATAGTCTTTCTTCTGCAGACTGATTTTTGGTAAACATTTAGTTTTTAATTAATCGCTCCAGCGCCTAACGATATATCTCATAGTTGCGTCAACTCCTACATTACCTGCTGGTAATACTAAAGAGTTATTTGAGTTGATTGTAAGAGTACTGCCTGTTACAGATGCTGTAAATGTTATATTACCGTTAACATTGTCCTTCAACTCACTATAAGTGTCATTGAATGCAACGTCGCCTGCTTCCTGGTCACCAGAATACATAATTGTACCAACTCGTCTATAATTATTACTGCTTCCGGCATTGTTGTCTTTGATACTATATTCAATAAACACAGTATCATAATCGCCTAGATCCAACCCAAGTTCGCTCACCGGAACAGGAGCAACATTAGCAGCAAGTATAACTTGCTCAGGAGAAGTAAAGTTAGTAGTTGATGTACCTGCAGCAAGAGCTTCAGTGGTTAACATTTCTATATTTGTTTTTATGTTTAACAAGCCGCGCAAATCAGGATTAACAGATTCAAAATAGAGACTGTTTAAAATATATGAAAAATCTCTAGCTTCAAATCTACTTTCAAAATTCATTTCATTCAGTGAAGAATTTATGTTAGGATCCCAAGTACTGAAGTGTCCGCCTACGCTATCATTAAACTCTGTGTTAACATAAATTTCATTGAACAAATTCACATCTACGTTGCTCTGCACACTATTAGCCCAGTTTTCAAATTTAGCTTTTACAGTTGAATCTGAACGCGAATAAGAGTCTGGGGTCATACCTAATACTTCTACTGTTTTAACTGTGTCGTTGTGTAACCTAAAATCAAATGGTGTTTTTTGTACTGCTTCTGCATGAGTAATATATAAATTTGATGCCTGCCCAGCAATGTTATTAATTTTTGGCCAATTGCCAAAACTGTTTATTGTGGCTGTTGCAGTAGCAATACTGTTTGCTCCTGCTAAATCGTATGCTAACACAGGTGTTGCAGTTATAGATGCATTTGATACCACAGGTGTAAATTTAAGTGTATTTGCATTACCTTGTGCAGGAACACTTGACACTTACGCTGTTAAAATAAAACTGTTAACACTACCTGTGGTTTGTACATTAGTTGCAGTATTTGCAGGATTCCATCCGGTGATAACACTGGTAGTTATTGTGTTTGCATTAGCAGACAGCCCATGAGCTTCTGAATCTACAACTATAACATTAGCTACACCATTTTTAAGAGTCATGAATGTAATATCGCCATTAGAGGCAGCTGATGCTGCATTTGATGCAACATTAGCAAACCCAACAATTGTAACCGCCTCATTAGCAGTATCCACGCTTGCTATATTTGCAGTTTGGCCGTTTAACAGAGAAGCATTACCAGCATCAATTAAGTATATCTGATCTGCCGTTGATATATCAGCTGTGCTACTAACTGAAAGTTTTAAATTAGCACCAGTTGAAACAGCATCAGATATTGTTCTAGTAATAGAGGCTGCATTACTAGGTAAACTTGCATGTAAAATAGAATTCGCTGAATCATAATATGTAACAGGTAACACTTTGCTGTTGAGCCAGTCTGTTGCGTCTTCGATGTACACTGCGTTATATGTATTACTTGACGTGCTGTATGTTCCTGTAGTAATATTACTAGTAAGGGTAACTGCTGTAGCATTAGCTGTCATGGACACATTTTGTCTATTATCATCATTTTTACTGAAGTAAATATTTCCTAATGTTAGCACACCTGTAGACACAGGCACAGGAGTATGTTTCACATCAGTTGCAACTTGGATATGCTTGTATTGAAATCCTACAAAACCTACGCCTGATCCTGGTGCAACTCTGATATGGCTGTTAGACAATTGTCTGTGCGAGCTGATAGATTGATCTTCGTAAAATCCTACACTGCCTGATGCAAATGTTGTACTTGATATTGCGTCAATAATAGCACTGTTACCGTAATAACTAATAGATACTTCGTCACTGCCTGCAGGAGGTGTTCTAAAAGTTAGTTGGTGGGCATGAGTAGGACTGCTAATATTACCACTCTGAGCAAAATAAAAGTCTTTACCGGATGGAATACCAGCTGTGTTATGTGGCAGTAATTCTACGCCATTTTTAACAACAGTCATATCAGTGGATTGAAAAACATTGCCTGTTGTAACATTTTTGTAATTGGTTGTGGTGCTAAAAACTGTTCCGAGTTTAGAGTACTGTACATTTGAGGGAGTACCAGCGGAGACATTGCTTGCAGGAGTCCAAGTTACTGTATCAGTTACACCGTCAAACTCGCCTTTATCGTACATCTTGTGAGGTACGGTGAATTTAACCATTTGCACATTTGCAAAACTAAGTGCTGTACTTTGCGCACTGGATGTTTTTTCAAATGCACCAGTTTTGTTGTAAGTTTGCGATACTGAATCAGTTGTATCTGCACCAATGTAAATTTGTCTACTATCTGTTGCGAATCCTATCTCGCCGGGTCGCAATGGCTTGGGCAGGTCTTGCTTGAGCCCTCTGCGCTGTTGCATGCGTACAATTTTTGTTGAGTCTGCCACTGTTAAGTTTCTCCAAATACTTAACAGTATTTATCACTTTTAGGATACTTGCGAATAGTAATCAGTTACACGTTGAGCCCATAACTGACAATAATGATCAAATTCGTTGCTTTCGACAACAAATTCAGCGAAGTTTGCTTCTCTGTCTACCATGAGTATAGCAATCTTTTTGATGTCGGTGCCAAACATTTCGTTGTGTGCTAGTGCATATGCTGCACCTTGCATAAAATAATCTTCAATCCATTCGCGCTTTTTAATTTTTTTAGCTGTCTTAAAGTCAATGATGGCAGGTTCGCCGTTGTGTAGCCCTATAGCATCACTAGTACCAGCATACAATCCTTTAGCAATAAGTCCTACCTCTGTACCCCACAACTCATCTACATGCGCAAAGCCTTCATTAATCATGCTGTCAAGCATGCGTTTAGCCATTATACTGATTAAGTTATTGCCTTTAATTTCGTATTCTTCTTGTAGAATATACTTCTCTAATGCGTTGTGTACTTTGGTGCCTAAACCTGCACTTTCAGTGGAAATACGTTGTGCTTCTGCTTCGCCAACACGTTTCCGCCAAGCAATAAGTGCTGTTTTGTCACCAGTTTCAGAAAGGATAGTAGTAACACTTGGAACAGGATTATCATCCTCTCCAACATATTTTCTACCAGCGGGTGTTTGAATTCTTTTTAGATTTGGATAGTTAAATTTATTTACAAGCATTTAGTAATTATAACAAAACTTTGTAGGCTTGTCAAGTAATTACCAACTAATATTCCATTGTAAACTTGTGTTACTTGAAGGATCTGTAGTAATGTTTACTCCGTATCCTAAATTTTCAAAGTAAGTTTTAACGTAGTTAATTTGATCTAATTTTGTAGGATCTGTGGTAACACTGTTCCACACATAATAGTAAGAATTACTGTTTGTCATAGTGGTATTATTAACATTAGCGTACAATACACCTGAATTTACATTAGCAAAAACAGCACCTTCGATGGCTGTTATTTCATTATGTATGGTAGTGTTATTACGAGTATTACTTCTCGCTGTACTAGCATTAATAAATATACCTGGCATTATTGCGGCAACTCCATGTTGATATCTTGCATAGCTTGATCGCCTGCTAAATCACCTACATCAACTGTAGGTTCAGCTTCTGTGTCCATGTCTGCTGGCAGTTCACTTAGAGGAACTATTTTGTCTTTGTCGACACTGCTTGCATATCCGCTTTGATCTACTGCTTGGATAAGCTCTTGTGTACTTGTGATGTAACCTTGCTTGGCAAGTATTCTTTTAAATTTTTCAGTGGATATTTCTTTAGCGCCAGTAGACGCCATTTTAATCAGCATGTCCTGCACTGTTACGATCAGCTCATTAAAGTAGCCTTCGTTTAATACTACTTCGCGTATAAGCATGTTATACCTCTACAGGCGCTCTGCCTAATGGCTCTTCTTCGGGACCTGCGGCTGCTGGTTCGTTAACATCTATGTCAGGTTCTTCTAAACCTAAGTCATCTGCTGGTGCATCTAACTCGCCGGTGTCACCTAATCCAACATCAGTAGTAGCAGGAGCATCGCCTGATAATGTGCCTGTTGCGTTATCCATCCCTGCTTTAGCAGTTTTTGCTGATTCCATATAAGTTGTTAATACGCCAGTTACACTGTCAGCAAATGCTTGCGCTGCTTGTGCGCCCATTTCGCCACGGATTTGGTCTGCAATAGCAGGAACGTCTTCGTTTACCATACGTCCTAATCTTTCAACTTGATCTTGGATGTCGTCTGCTAATGCACGAACAGCCATTACAACTTCTGCTTCTTCTACATTAACTTCTTCGTTGAGTAAGTCTGCGATAATATCGTCGAACATCATGCTTTCATCTACTTCTTCGTCACTGGTGTCGCCAGTAACATCAAACTCTTTATTGCCCACAGTAAACTTCTTCTTGCCTGCTTTGATTGCATCTTTGCGAGCTTTAACAAATGCGTTTGCTTCGCCAATCTTGCGACCAAACATTTGTATGCCTGCAACTAATGCTTCTTCGTCTAGTCCGTTCAAGAAACCAACAACAGCATCTCTGCTTTTGCCTGCAACTTCAGCAAATGCATTTAATTTTTCTTCTATGGCGTCATAACTTGTGGTGTTATCTAATTCAACACCGCATTCTTTTGCTAGTTCTCTTAATAGATTTTCATTTAAATCAGTTTCAGGAGTTTCAGTAATATCTTCTTCAACTGATTCGTGTTTGCTGCCACAAGATTCCATATAGTCTTTTGCTGCTGTGATAACAATAGGAAGGACATGTTCGTCATCGTAAGCAAAACGATTATCCATTCTATAACGATTCATACATTCGCCACACGCTTCGTCCATGGTGTATCCACTGTCCATTAAATTCTTAACAGTTTCTTTGACCTCGCTACACATTGATTCATATGCAGGACTTTCAGCATAGTAGCCTTCGTTAATCATGGTGTTTGCAATATCGCGTATGCCTAGATATTTGGCATATTCAGGTTCTATCTGGAACTGCAATTTAGAGCTTTTAATTTTTGCTATTGCTTTTTCAGAGTGATTTACAATCTCTGTTAATTTATTCTTCGAAGGTATTCCAGCAGTTTTAAACGAGATATTAAATTCTTCTTTTAAGAATTTATTAAGTTTTGTTATACGTTGTTTGCTAGACGGATTGAATTCTTTTAAAAACATGTCAGTCTTCCTAGTATTATCTATTACTGTTATTTATCATCTTTAGGAAGAATATAAGTTAGAAATTTATCAGACTTTCACGAATTTTTTGAAAATGTTTTACTGCATCCTTGTATCTAGCAATGGTTGTATAATATTTTACACTATCTTTGGTAGTTTTTAGTGTGTTTTTATAAAATGCTATGTCATTTTCAAATTTAAAATAACGTTCTATCAACAGAGACAATTCTATTTTTTTGTGACTTGGTAGAGTTTTACCTTTGTTATAAATTTTACATAGATTGTCAGCAACTTGTTTGATTGGAATATTGTTGTTTAAAACTTTTTTAGTGATATGCTCTTGAACAAAAAATAAGCCATTTTGTTCTTTGTTAGTGATATAAATGCCACGATTAGCAACTTTTTCTGCTATTGTGTTAATACCAAGTTTAAGTTTATCTTTGTTCATAACAGTATTTAGCTGCACTCATTTATAGAGTATATGTATTTAGAATCTTTGATTTTTTTGTTGAAAATATTTTTTTGATATAATTCGTCGGCAAGAAAACAATCTCGCTCTGACAACTCGTGCGATGAAATAGACCCTAGCGTTTCAGCCATGTTATAGAGCCTTGCTTCTAATGCATTTATTAAGTGTAAATGTCCTTGTTTTGACTTTACTGCTTTCATTTTTTTACACAACTACCTTTTTCGCCGCGCTTCTTGCCGGGTACTTTTTTGTAGCCTTTCCAACACTTGTCATACACTTTGTTGTTAGGGTGCGCTTCGGTAGTTTTCTTTTTAGCCATTTTGGTTGCAGTGCCGTATTTTACTGCTTCCCAATCGTCACCATAACGTTTTTTAAACTCTGCGTCGGGTAAATCATCAGCGTATTCATCGCGCTTTTTAATCTCTGCTTTGCTAAGTTTGCGCTCTGTGGTTTTCTTTTTCTTTTTCTTAGAAAAAACGCTGGGGTTAGGACGCTTCTGCATACCGCCTACTGGTGTAGCTACAGTAGCAATTGCACCTGCACTGGTTGTTTCTGATATAATTTCTGAAATTTTCATAATACTATTTATCAGGTTTTATCCTAAAGTTCATACTGATTACAATCCTATAATCATCACTGAGATTGCGTGTTACATAGTGAGGTAGTGTGCTATCGAACATAGCAAACTTACCTGCTTCTGACTTAACAGTAGTTTGCTCAATTATGTAAGGGTTTGTGTGGTATTGGAAAACTAAATCGCCACTATCGGGAGGAACTTTAACCCAAAACGCTGCGCTAACATGTGCTCCACTGTTATAGTTTTCACTACTTTCGTGACTGTGTAAGTTAGTGGATTGATTATGTCCGTGTACTACTGCCCATATAGCAGTGTTAGGATCGTCTGTGCTGCCAATTTGCCAGCACAGTTCGATTTCAGTCCCGTATTCTTTATGCCATACAGATTCTAGAGTTTTAACAACTCGTTGTAGTTCGCGAGTGTAACTAACTCTAACATCTTCAGCACGAATACTATCTTCCTCACTGGACATAAATCTTTTATTGCGATAACTATCCATTACTAGCGATTGTATTTCGCTAAGATTTACATCCAGTTTCCCGGTTAAAAACTCTCTGGTGTAGAGAGTGACTCGTTTTGCCATTAGACTAGTTCAGGTAATTTACTATAATCTACTTGGTAGAATCCTGACTCGTGTACACTAACAGAACTAGCATATTCAGTATCTAACAGTTCTTGTGCTAATACGCCTGTTTGTTCTTCACTGTCCCAAACATAGTTATATGTGTACAGATTAATATTGTTAACTGTTTTAGATAACTTGATATTTTCTTTTAATCGCAAATCTGAAAATACTTTTTTAAGGGCCTTGCCGGTGCTTTTAGCAGCTTTGCTCGCACCTTTACCTACGTCGTCTACTGCCTTACTTGCGCCTTTACTTACATCATTAGCAACATCAGTAGTAGTATTAACTACAGTATCAGCAGCTTTTTGTGTTTGATCAGCAACTTCATCGGCAACATCAACTGTGGTCTCGGCAACATCATTTGCTACGTTAACTGTTGTGTCTGCTACAGCAACAGCTGCGTCTTGTACCGGCTTAGTATCAACACTTACACTTGCGTTAAGTTCAACACCTGCAATAAGTTCAACTTCACCGTCTACTCCAACTGTGAGTACATCATCTTTCATAGTAGCACCGCCACCAACTTCGCCGCCAACTTGTGCGCCTATGCTAACACCGGCGCCAACTTCGCCACCATTACCACTGCTGTCATAAGCACCAGTGCTTGCGTCAACACCAACACCTACGCCTGCTGTAGCACCAGCGTGTCCAGCGACACCGTCCTTACCTACTTGTGCGTCTGCTCCTGCTTTTGCTTCTGCTTCTGCATGTACGCCTGCTTCAGATGTAACTGTTACATCGCCTACTTGCTGGCTTACACTTGTTCCTGCTTCAGCACTTGCGCCTGCTTCAGCACCTGCTTGTGCATATGCGTTACCGCCACTTACACCTGCTTGTGCGCCCGCTTCTGCGTGTGCTTCTGCACCTGCATGTGCTTCTACTGTGGTATCACCGTAAGTAGCACTTGTTCCGGCATCAGCACTAACACCTGCTTCTGCTTTTGCGGCAGCACTAGTGTCAGTTACTTCTGTGCCTGCACTAGCATGCGCTTCTGCGCCTGCGTGTGCTTCTACATCAACACCGCCTACAGTGGTGCTTGCGCTTGTATCAGCACTTACACTTGCAGAATCTTGGGGATTTATATCTGTGCCGGCAGTAAAGTCATTAGAGACACTTACGTTTGGGCTATTATCTTCTTGGTTGTCATTGTCTTTCTTATCTTCTTCGTTCATTTGTGTCTCCTGTGACATTTGTGTTTATGATCGTGATGGGTATACACCCTCTGTTGCAATAATTGCTTTGCAGCCATCTAGGTCTTCTATTTTAGGCAGGGCAAATGTTGTTCTACCATCTCCGCCATACTGTGTACCTAGTATGCTAAACAATGCTTGATTTGATGCGATAGACATCATTTGTCCTTGACAAAATGCCCATCCTCTAGGTGCAAAGTTACCTGCAAAGTATTTTACTTCCGCTGTCATTGATTCCATTAGTGTGTCTCCTGTGGTTATTTAATGTATTCAACATCTTTTTGTAGTTTAATTAAATCAATTTGCTGATTTAAAATTTTGTCAGTATTTTCTTCTACTGATTTTGAATTTGTTTGTACATGCTGTTTTAGTTTATCTATTTCGTCCACTAAATTGTCAATCATAGTTTCATAACGAACAACTATACTAGTTATTGCAACCGCGGCAAACACAATAGCACCTATTGTTTTTAAACTTAATCTTACTTCGGTATCTTCACCTAGTTTAACTGCCATGTTACTTCTTGCCTGCTTTCATTTCATTTTCCTTTAAACACGTTCTTGATAAAGTTAGCACGAGCATCGTATAAGTCTATGCTAGTAATACGAGTTTTTCCTTTAAACTTTACATCTCGGTTAATTCGGAAGTTTGCGGGCCCTTCGTCCCCCATAAAAAAATCATCTGATGAATTGTCAGCATTGGCTCTCATACTATCCATTGCCTTTTGTAGTAAATCCCTGTGGCCGAATTTACTAACTGTAAAAGGCTCAAACATCTTCCTGAATTTAGTAACATCACTGCTGTATATTTCTTTTGCATCTGTTAACACTGCTAATAAATATTTTGTAAGATATTCTTTTGTCATTTTATTAACTTGACCTAACTTGTTTCTTTTAAAATGTTGAAGTGCTTCTTTTGCAAAGTCAGATGCAATTCGCATCAAGTACTTTGATATATCTGAATCCTTCAGTAATCTCTTTGATTTGAGGAAAACTATTTCTACATCATCAGAGTATAACGTGTTTCTCAGTATTTCACTAATCATGTCTTCGTCCATTCCTGCTGAACCTGTGACAAACTGCATTGTTACCAACGCAATGTAATCGCTGCCGTCTTTCTCACTAGCAACTTCGCCCATATCCAAAGCATAACTTTTACTGGCTGTTGTGTATACACCGCCTACAGACTCTAATCCGCCATCGTAAGTTTTGTCTTTAGGATTTGCAACTAGGCCGTGCTTTAAAATACTTGTTACCTTATTAGATGAAGTTCCATGATAAACGGTAATCACTTGTTGAGTTTTCTTCTCTGCAACAATCTCATGAAACCTCATTTCTTTTTACCGCCTTTCATGTTTGCACACCAGTGATACATTTTACCACGTTCACCTGAATACTTTTTAGCTTTGGCTCGTAAACTGCTTACTGAACCTTTACAACTAGCGCCAGCACGTTTTACTCGGCCGGGTCTACTCTTGCCTTTTACTTTACCGTCAGCAAAGTTTTCATCTAATAGTGTGTAATTTAGTTTGTTGGCTATTGCTTGCCAAGCCTCAGGATTTTGATTGTCGCCGTCTACAAAAAGAGCAGGCTTAAGATCGGGTTGTTGTCTTAACAACTCAGCA
>Ga0181590_10000627_pt1 | contig 28512 bp, 37 predicted proteins | sample 071ome_34_FD_132446 | JGI IMG/M metagenome (GOLD analysis project Ga0181590, IMG submission 132446) | Coastal salt marsh microbial communities from the Groves Creek Marsh, Skidaway Island, Georgia - 071411BT metaG (megahit assembly) | ecosystem: Environmental > Aquatic > Marine > Intertidal...
GTTGTGGTGAAAGATAAACCCATCCAAGCTGCTGAAGTTTTCCGATTCTGGAGCCGGCTTCCCCTATTTCACCATTGATCTGGTGTATCCCATTCACACCAGGAACAATTCTTTCCATTCTGATATTTGGAACGAATAGCCCTATTTTTTCCATCTCTGGTTCTTTATCTTTCTTCTTAGATTCCTTCTCCACATTGAAATAATGGAATCCCCAATTGGAAGGATGAAACTTATAATAGAAAGGATGGTTCGGTCTGGTTGGAAGAGTCTTAGGAGCTTCCGGTTTAGTCATAGCCCAAGGCTGTGGTTTAATTTGCATTGTGTACCTCCACACATAGTTAATATAGAGAGAGGAAAATAAACTATTCCCCCCTCTCCAATAAAATCAGGATGATTATACCAAAGTAGCGATTTCCACACCACGGTTATCATCAATGATAGCAAGACCAAGATAAGCATGTCCAACAATGCGAGTCAACGCCTTAGTTGCATCACGATCCATCTCGATAACTACTTCACCCATTTCCATAGTTTCAGCAGCACCAGGAAGACCAGCTGGAGTTCCTGTAGCGTAACCAATAGCACCAGGTCCCCACATAGCAGCTGCATAGTTTGAACCATTATCGGTAACGTGAGAAGAAGTATAGATTTCAACGCCAAGATAAGAACCTTTGTAGTGGCTTCCCTTTGCTGAAATAGCTTCGTAAGATGGAGGAACGAATTGGAGAATACCGCTTGATTCGTTACGGATTGAATCTTGGAGCTGAGCGAACTGAGCAGGAGCCAGAACACATACATAAGGACCAGGAGCGCCCTTTCCAGAATCAGCAGCTTCCAAAGTTTGGATAGCATCCATAAACACATCAACGCTCATAGAAGCAGCAGAACCCACCTGAGGAGTGAAACCACCAAGAAGCGCGCCTGTAAGATTTGCGAATCGTGCTTCATAAGATTTAGCGATAGATTCAGCAATACGGAAAGGATCGATATCACCACCGCCCATTCCAGTCATAGAAGCCAGATCAGAGATAGCATAAGCCAAAGCTTGGCGCTTCACTACCACATCAACATGTTGTCCATCTACAAGAGCAGTATCAGATACAGCACCATCTTCAGTTCCACCAGAGAACTCAGACCAGCCATCTTCACCATCGAGGAAAGCTTTTCTAACACGGATAGTATCAGAACCCATTCCATTAATAGAGCCCACGAAATCCATAAAAGGAGTGTTACGAAGATTAGTTGAATCGTTAAGAAGAAGCTTGATTTCTTGGGAAATCATTTGAGCCAATCGAAGATCGCCCACAAGAGAATTATTAGTAATAGCCATTTTGAACACCTATTTATATTTTGAGTTTAGAGAAATTTTCCGATTGGCTTTCCTGTGTTTTACAAGTACGACTTGAACCAAACAATCATTTATAGAATATATCATAAAATCATCATTGGCAACAGAAAAAAAACCCCTGACAAAAGCCAAGGGTTTTCCAACCGGGAGGTACACCAGTTTTCTTGAGAGAATTGGACTATAGAGAAATTACAATATTCAATCCGGTCTTATTGCTTCCAGCCTTGATCTTCAGATTGTTAGTATCAGTGAGCTGTACATCAACCTGAACCAAGTTATCACTTGAATCATAGACAGCAACATGAACGAATTTCTTGTTCAAACCGTGATTCAATGTTACCCAAGTATTAGCTGTCAGAGACTTATTGGCGAATTCTTTTCGGAAAAGAGCGATATCAACAGAAAGTGCACCAGTTGAAGCATTATAGTCCAGAGCGTTTTCTTGTACTGAAGAATCAGCAGAGATTGCATTTCTGGCTCTTGCTTCTGTGAAGTATTGATTAACTGAACCTTCTGAAATATCATCGGTATCAGCAGTTAGAGAGATAGCTCCACCAGTCTTAGAAAGTCCAGCGCCTGAAACACTGATAGCAGCTTGGGCTCTTGCATCTGTGAAGTACAAGTTAGAAACACCTTCAGAGATATCATCAGAATCAGCAGAAAGGGAGAACTTTCCGCCACCATCCCAAGCCAATCCGGTTCCAGCTGAGAACTCAGCGAAAACATTGCTGAGAAGAACGCTAGCTTGACCAGTTGCAGAGCTATAAGACAACAATTCAATATCATTGACAGCAGTAGGAACAGAGATAGCCCCACGAGCTCTAGCCTGAGTGAAATACAGGTTAGAAACACCTTCAGATATATCATCAGAATCAGCAGTCAATGAGATAGCGCCGCCGGTCTTAGAGAGTCCAGCACCAGAAACAGTGATAGCAGCTTGGGCGCGAGCATCAGTGAAATAAAGGTTAGTTGAACCTTCTGAAACTCCATCAGTATCAGTATTGAAAGAGAATACCCCATTGGAAGAATCATAAGCCAAGCCAGTTCCAGCTGAGAACAAGCTCTTGATATCTGCATCATTGACAGAGATAACACCAGTCGAAGAACTGTAGTCGATTCCATCACCACCAGAGAGCAGAGAACGAACCTCAGAAGATGAAACATCAGAACCTTGGATCTCTGTGAAGTCAGCAGAAGTTCCAGCAGCTCCACCGTTATGAATGTAAGTTTCAGTTCTGTTAGCTGAAGTGTTCGTGAGGATAAGCATATCCCCTTCTTGGAGTTCATTTCCAACTGTATAGTTAGTGCTGATCCAGTTCGCCAATGAAGTAGCTGTGGAGTCAACATTAACATCAGTAACAGCGAGAGACTTAAGCTTCAATTGCTTAGCGCCATTAACCACTACAGTTTCAGCCAAGAGAGAAGAATCAGTGTGGATTGCCATAATAGCATTAGCTTCTACCCAAGACTTACGAGCTGCGTGATTGCTTGCCGTTGGATCGTTTTCGAGCTGTACATTTCCCTCGAAAATCACATTCGGATTATAAAAATTCATAGTATTTTCCTCTTTTTGAATTCAAAAATATTTCATTGGGGGATGCCCCCAAGCTATCTTATCTCAGAAATATAGTTCCTGATATTGAATTTTGGAAAGTTACCACGAGTTCATTAATACTATTGTGTGTTACGTTACAGAACGCCATCTGACCATTCACCACAAGATAAACCAAGGGCTTATAGCCTAGGTTATGAGTGATTGTCATATTATTGAGATTTACGAAGTTGAATTCTTTCGGATATGCTACCGGATTATATATCTTAGCCATGTCATTCCTCGAAAATCAGATTGATATCAGCTGCAGAAGAAGAGACAGTAGCGATAAAGATAGATGATTGTCTATTGTTCCCCTTGGCTATTTTCAGTTCAATGGAACCACCAGAAAGAACCTCGACATGATGCGAGCTTGGAAGCGCTCCATCTGTTCCCTCTGTGGCTACTACTATCTTGTGACTTGGGCTCTGGATAGTCATATAATGAGAATTGGAAGGAACCTTGATTTCTGTGTTCGCTGTACTGGCTGAAAATGTCTTGATCAGCGGAAAAGTGTTCAATGCTCTATAGTCTAACATTTCCCCTTCTCCTTATCTTGATTTCCAGGCTTTTCGGATGGAATCACGATTAGCCTTATAGAACTCGAAATCTTCAGCGCCTCTCTTCAGAAGGTCGGTTGATTTCACTGGAGCTGCTTGGGCTCCTTGATTGGTCTTTGGAGGAAGAATCGCCGGTAGTTCTTCTTGCTTGGCTGGTGATGTTTCTTGTGCTGGAGCAGCCTGAGAAATAGAACTCATATGAGGAGCCAAAGTCTTGGGAGCCTTGGAAGGATCTTTCTTGATTTCCCCTAGCCAATCCATAAGGCTTGGAGCTTCATCCATTCCCTTCACAGCTTTTTCATAACTCCATTCCACCATTTCACGAAGCTCTTCATCTTGGAAGCCCATTTCAGCAATAGCCAAATGTCTGGAATATTTGGATTCTGATTTCTTCAGCTGTTCCCCTAGCTCCTTGATCTGATTGTTCAGATTGTCAATAGATCCAAGTTTTCCGGCTTGGGTATCCAATTGTTCTTGGAGTGTTTTAGCCTGTTCTTCTGCTTGGATAGCTCTGGATGATATCTTGGAGATTCTATCCTTGAAGGCTTGTTCCATTGATGCCTTCTGTGATTCTACATCGGATTGAAGGATATATGTCTGTCCTTCGTGTTCAATCGTTTTCATGTTGTACCTCGGTTTTTACTTGTTGTAAGTATTGATAGAAATGTTCTATTGCTGTCACAGCTGAATCCCACTTCATTTCCAGAGCTATTTCCAGAAATAATGGAAGGTGCTTCAGTGGAAGCCAGTGATCTTCCAATCCTTCCCCAATAAGATCCTGAGTCTGAGAATATTCACAGTCTCTGTGACTAGCTCTTATTGTTTCTGAAAGGGATTCTATATGATTGGATAACCATTCCAGGATAGCCCCTTCATCCAGATTGATTGGATTCTGACAATGTTCACATATCATAAGAATTCAGCTCTTTCAATTTTCACTTGTCTTAGATATTCACGGGCTTCTCTTTCATCCATGTCATCATACATCATCAGAACAGCCTGAACCGGTGAAATTAAGCCGGCTCCCATCTTCTGGATAATGTCCTCTCTTTGGGCTTTCATTTCTTCTGGAGTCAGTGGCATAGAGTGATAACTAACCCTATATCCATCTTCGGGAAGATTGGTTCCTAAGAAGCGATTGGATAGCATAGCTGTCTTAGCTAGAAGCTCTTCATCCCCCATTCTGAAAACTGGAGCGAATTTCTTCTGTGCTTCTCTCTGTCCTGATCTCGAAACAGCCAGGGCATATCCTGATCTTGGATCGCCATTGGAACTGCGAGAAATATCCGCTGGAGATAGACCAGCTGCTAGCCCTACTCTCATTTCATACTTAGATATACTTTCTAGAAGCTGGTGTGGATCAGTTGGAATGGAGAATGAACCTACAAGAGGTTGACCTTGGGCATCTGGATCTTGTGTGAAGACCAGAATAGAGCTTGGATCAGTGGCGATTGATGATCTTCTAGCTATCTCGTTTTGATCCAGCTGATTGAGTCCAGCGATTGAAAGACCAGCTACATATTTCTGGCTCCAACAGGCATCACGGACCAAGTGAACCCACATAGAATATAGAACTCCACAAGTCAGCGAGCCATAGACCATCTGAGAAGCATTGTAAGTATCCCATAAGAAGCCTGTTTTCTCAGCGTGATATAGAGTGATTGGAAGGAAGGGCTTCCCTGTTGAATCTCGATAGGGATAGTTTTCCCCCATGTGGGTTGGATGCCCCATATAGATTTCAGAAACATCAGCGCCCAAGGTTCCATCTTGGTTGATTTCATACATCCCAAATATTGGATTGTTCATGTCTCGAATGTCGATAATATCCGCAATCCAGACAAGATTTCCTTGGGGATTCTTTCTGAGTCTGTATTCTTGATAATACACTGGGATATCTGGCTGGTCTGGATGGTTTTCACAATAGACCATATCAGGAGTAACTATTCTGTATTGGATGCCAGGAGCCTGAACTGAAGCGCCTTCCACATGTGGATTCACATCGATTCTTATAATAGATTCACGAAGCCCAAGAACCATCTGTTGCGTTCTCTGTTGCAGCTGCCACAATCCAGCCTTAGTGACTAGCCCTTCTCTGGAAACTAGCTCTTCAATGTTTCCATTCAAGTTAGTCACGCTTGGATTTTCGTGATAAAGTACCGATAATTGCCTTGTGATTTGTTCAAATGGGTTGGAACTTAGATCAGCAGGCCCCCAAGCTTCTCTCCTATCAGCTGGCAAGTGGCGAGCCAATTCATCTTCAAGATCCTCTTCCCATAGCCCAAGAATCATTCTTCTTCTTAGTCCAGTATGATCCCATCTTGCTTGTTCTTCTGTGCTGTGAGCCAGTGGCTTGATTGGTTTATTCATCATCATTAGTATAGCCTTATCTTGGATTGTGGAATGTTAGGTCTATAAGATTCTATAGTCGGTACTATGGTATAACGCAAGGCATCAACCGCATGTCCCCATTCATCCTTGGATCTTGCTGATTGATTCTTCTTCATTGTCCATCTCTGGAGACTGAGAATCAACCGGTTACAATTCGGATGGATGAAAAACTGCTTGCGAGCCATCACGGAATGAATCATAGCGCTACCGTAATATACACTATATCTCGGCTTCTTGATAGTCCTAATTCGAAAGGGAAGCTGTGGAACCCTGAGAACCGATTCGAAAGCTCTCATTAATAGGGAATTGGACATTTTCCCAGAGCCAGAAGAACCCGATCCAAAATGAACATTGTCACCAGTCCAACGGCATTGATTCGGTTCAATATGATTTCTTCTGAGCATCTCCAGAATAGCCCTAGCGTGACTTTCCGGCGGTGCAGCTCCAGAGATATATTCATCGAGAACATATACCCAAGGATTATCTGGATCAGCCATATTGATAGCGGCTAAGATTGCCACCTGTGCATTGGGCTGGCTTCCGTGGTCTATTCCAATAGCGAATTGATAGTTAGCTTGTGGCGCTGGATCGCTGGAAATCATATCCTCACTGAAGCAATCAAAGACTCTTCCTTCTGGAATCCCCACTGTCCAATCTCCATTCAATCTGGCCGCCCTATCAATTGGAAGATATGTCCTGGATATATCATCAATCTGATTCTGAGATATTATTGGTCTACAGAACTTCGGTGTCGTGTCTTGTACTGTTAGCGGCGCTTTGGTGCAAGAAACTACTCCTTCTTCTACAAGCTTCTGAAGATAGGAAACATCTTGTCCCACTGGAGTCATAGTGATTCCAATTGTTCCAGTCTTTCCACCGGCTCCACCACGAAGAACACGGGCCGATAGTTCCCCCCATACTTCTTGTGAGACTGGTTCATCTATCGCCACATAAGAAACAGTAGCAGAAGCCAATCCTAGCCCTTGATTGGCTGTCTTGATCATTATCATACTTCCATTGTTGAACCTGACCACAGGATGGATTCCCCTGAAACCTCTTCCAGGAACGAATTCACAATCTGGATGAAGAGCATCCTTTGGAGCCATAGCGAAAAGTTTCTCTTGGATGGTTATAGATTGCTGGTGTGAATGGGTAATAAGGAAGGCTTGAATTGGTGGCGGATCAACCTGTATATAAGGGTGATTCCCCAAGCAACGATATAGCAATTCAGCCGTAGCAGCATAAGTTTTTCCAACCTGATTTCCTCCCAATAATAACTTGATCTTGGATTGGTCACGAAGCCATTTTTCCTGTGGTGGAGTAGGACAGAAATAAGCCAAGGGATTTTTGGTTGTCCTGTCCCTTAGTCTTCTCATGTTCTTGGTCGCTGTCTTAATCCCGTTCAAGTTTTATCCCCATCTTTTCAGCGCCTTGGAGAATCACAATCAGAAGAGGAATCTTCTTTTCTCTGGAAATCACCTGGCACACCTTTAGAAAATATTCGGTCTTTGGTCTGGTTCCCTTCCTCCATTTGTTTGCCATACTCGTGGAAGCTCCGATTTCCTTCATCAGCCAGTGGATCGATCTGTCCATTCCATTCATTTCCCGGCGTACCCATTCCCCAAAGTTCATTATTATACCCCATCATATCTTGACAATCGCAAGGATCACACTGACAGATTTCACAGATCACTTACGCTTCCCAATATAGCTGATACAGACTTCAGTTTCTAGCCCCATCTTCTGACAAGTTCCAAGAACTGATAATGAATTGGAAACATTGGAGATTTCTTCACATTCAGATTGCGCAGCTCCATCCCCTTCTCTAGTCTGGAGTCTACAGAACATTTCTCTACAGAGAAGATCATCATTCGAGCTAAGATATTCTTGGGAACAAGCAACCTTCAGAAGGTCTGGAGCCGTTAGATTCTTCTGGAGCTCTATTTCTCCCTTGTGGATATCAGCTTGGATGGAAGCCAGCGCTTCGATTGTCTTAGATTGGTTCTCTTGCATCACTTCCCATTTCTTGGACTTCTGGTCAATCCAGATATAGATTCCGGTGGTCCCTACTGTTCCGATTCCCAATCCTAGGGCTAGCGCTTGAAGTATTGTCATTTCTTGTCCCCTATTGCAATAATATTTCTCATTCCTATAATCGATTCTTCTAAGCGTTGTCTTAGTATCGGTGGGAGTGATACGATTGCCCCTTCAATCTCGGCTAGAAGCTGTTCATCTGTCAGTCCATCCATTTCATCTGACATGCCTTCCTCGGCTTCAATTTGTCGTATTTGTGTTACGACTTGGAGAAGCTGTCTCTGAAGAGCTGCGTAAGCTTGCCAAGATTCTGATTCTTTGGCTTGGTTGGATGATTGTTTCAGATCTTTCGCTGTCTGTCTGAGAAGACCAAGAACATCACTGGGCATTTCTACAGTTTCTTCTTTGGGCTTGAATTCCTTATATCCTTCTCTGGAATAGCCATGTCTTCTCTCTAATCTCCAAGCTGCAGCCTTCCAATCTCCAGCCTTAGCAGCTGTTTCTATCATCGCCAAGTGGGCAATAGCCCCTTTGGCTTCCGCTCTTTTTATACTGTCCAGAAATGTTCTGTATTGTCCTCTTTGTTGATTCTTGCCCTGTTCCATCCAGTTATACAATGTCGATCTTGAAATTCCAGCATATTCGGAAGCTATTTCATAAGTTGCGCCCAATCTTAGAGCTTCTACTATTCTATGTGTGATTGCTTCGTTAAATTTTGTTTTTCTTCCCATTATTCTAGCCCATCCCCTATATCAAGATTGTTTTCTTTTGCGAATGATGCCCATCGTTTTCGGATAACATCACAATAATTTGGATCTAGCTCACAGCCCTCCCAAGTTATCCCGGCAATCTCTGAAGCTATCAATGTAACACCACTTCCCGCAAAAGGATCATAAACAGAATCGGTACAAGTGTTCCCAATTAAACACTTGATCCAATCAAGAGGCTTAGAATATTTGTGCTGCGATTCTGAATGAAGCTTTGTGATTGGGTTCGAATAAACGTCAGACAATATTCTACCCCTAGGATCTGGCATATATTCATAAGATCCCCTAGTGTTTGAAACAGTTCTTTTTTTTGTGTCGTTAGTTTTATAAAATCCCCCCTTTTGATTATAAGAATCTATATCGCCATACCATAAACAAAATTTTCCCCTAGCTAATGGTCGATTTGGCGTATACCACGAAGATACGCAGTCCCAAACAAATACCCATGTCGGGCTGTTTAGGATAGAAATTACATCTGAAAACCGACCTCCAGAAGTAAACGCTAAGATATTTTTGAATTTGCCAAATTCAAATTCAAATTTGCCTATATCTTGCCACATAGGATCAAATATCAAATTTGTTGATTGATCGACAAAATCTCTACAATCCCCACACATCAATCGATGCTCTCCAAGCTGATATATTTCCCCGATTTGGCTGACTGGAATATAATCTTCTGGAAGCTCTTCTGGTTCTTGGTCTTCTGTTAGGTCATTAAAATTTTCAGCTATTATCTTATCCAGCTCTTCATCATCGAACCCCAATCCAGATAAATCTTCATCGGCTAATTCAGAAAGAACCTTCTCCAATAAATCTTCATCCCAATCAGCTCTTTCATTGAGCTTATTATCGGCAATAGCTAATAACTGAGAATCTACCACACTAAGATCCATATATCTGACAGGAACCTCTTTCAGTCCAAGTTTCAAAGCAGCCTTATATCTAGTGTGACCGGCTATTATTGTATTATCTTCTCTCCTTGCTATGATTGGAGAAGAGAACCCAAAGCGCTTTATGCTCTCGACAATTTCATCAACCGCATGATTGTTTTTTCTTGGGTTGTTTTCCCAAGGGTGAAGTTTTTCTATTTTTATATATTCAGCTGCAGTTTTCATTTTCTTTCCTTGATTTCAATCGAGATTCCAGAGTAAGAGAGTAACCCTAAGGATAACAGATATCGAATCTGAATTTCCATATCAATCCAGCGCTTGGATTGGCTTGGGTTTAGCTCGAAAAAAGTATTTCTCCAATCCACAATTAAATCTTCCGATTCTTCTTGGGAAATAAAAATTACTTGGGCATCTCTAGGGAGCTGGTGAATTCGTTTTTTCAAATCGCTAAATTTCATTATTATTGTTCCTGTTTTTTCTGAAAAAAATAACCAATATCAAAAAAAGCTGGCGGTGAAAGCAGTCCGGGGCTTATTTCTACAGTACACACGGCTTATATCTTTTCAGCAATTTCTTATTAACCTTGACTTCTTGATGATTGAAAACATTATCCCCAAGGAATACAGTCTGAGAGATTGTCACCTTCTCTGTGTTCTGTGTCAGTTCTTCCAAGAGTTCTTCACAGATTGTTCTTTCCAATTGAGATATATCTTCTCTAGTCAGCTGCTGTTTCAGCGCCTGAATAATAGTCTCTTGTTCTTCTAATATCATTGGTACCTCTACTCGATATTATTTTCGTGATGCTATCAGAAGACTTAGCCTTTTCAGGTAGTCTCTTCTTCTCTTCTCTCTCTCTTCTCTTATCTGTCTCTGGCTCTTTGGAATGTCCAGTTCTCCATCTCTCCACATTCGGAAGGCTATAGCTGTGGCTTGGGATTGAGAGAAGCCTTCTCTCTTCAGCTTGACTATCTTTCTGGAAATAGCCCAATCCTCAATCTCTGTTCTCTTAGCCATAATGATTCCTTGTGGAAGACAGGGAAGAACGTGAATCCTTCCCTTTGGTCTGTCTATTCCCCAGTAATATATTATCGTGATATAATAGGAATATCAACAGGAGATTACAAAAATGCCAAAGATAACAGTACCAAGAGAAATCCAGCTGCTAGCCCAGAGAGCTATCGAATACAACAATTCAAGACCGATAGCCCAAAGAGCTGCATACAAGGAAGAGAATGGAAAGCGTGTTCCAGGAACCGGAATGAGAACAGCCAGAAGATTGGCGAGTGGTCAAGTGGATCAGGAACAGCTTGAATTGATGCGTGCTTGGTTCGCTCGACATGGTGAATCAGAACAAGAAGCCAAGGCAAGACAAGACAGAACCTCTAAGGCTGCTATAGCTTGGGCTTTATGGGGTGGAACTCCGGCGCGTGCTTGGGTTAATCGAGCGCTGAAGAAAATGAAAAAAGATCAAGAATAAATCTTGATCTTCTGAACAGTCGATATCTTTTTTTGGGAGAAAACTTGGGGAGCCGTTGGCTAGCCCCCCAAGACAAACAAAAAGGATTCTATTCTTCTATTATCATATCCCAGAGCCGTTGGCAATCTAAAGTATCTTTTAATGCGCTATGAGCTCCATCTTTTTCCCATCCAAGGAAATCCCTGACAGCATCCAGAGATAGATATCTCAATCCGCTTGGTCTTAGATGCTCATAAGCTAGCACCATACAATCCAAGCATCTTATTCTCCAGCTTGGCTGGATTCCGTATTCCTTCATAGCTGATTGGATGAAGCCCCAATCGAAATATGGATTGTAACCCACTATCATTCCATACTGGAGCCTTTTCGCTATCTCCACAATAGCTTCTTCCATCTTCATAGCCCCTTCCCAATCTTTCTCATTATAGCCATTGACTTCCAGCGCTTTAGGATGTGCAGCTGATAACCTCTGAGGTTTTATCTTGGTATGGAATGTTTCTTCCTTCCCATTGGAGTATCTTGTAATCATAGCGATTTCAATAATCTCATGTCCCATATGAGGATCTAAGCCTGTTGTTTCAGTATCAAGGAATATCAGTGGCATCTTGGAATCTCCTATTGAACATATCATAGCCCATCAATCTTGGAAGGCTGGTCATTTTGTGACCATGTCAGATCATGACAGATCATGACAGATACATGACAGATAAAACGGGGTATCTGTCATGCTACTTTGACTCCTGTTTCTCGTTACAATAGACAATATTTATATATACATGACAGATAAAAACAAATTAAAAAAAAATTAAAATAGAAAGTAATTATAATTATATAATTATAATTCATCTGTCATCTGACATAGAAAGCAAAATAGCCCCCAAATGATGGAGGCTATAGAAGTTTTTGTATCTGTCATGTATCTGTCATGTATCTGTCATGAACCCCACAGAATAATGTTAGCGTGTTGTTCCTTGGCAATACCTGTCAGTTTTTCAAGAGCTATACACAAGCATTGTAAGCTAAAGAAGCTTGGTTCTATTCTTCCAATCATCCAATGCTTCAGCTGCGTTGGGCTAGTTCCAACCAGTTCAGCGAATTCATATAAGAACAGATCGTTTTCTTCAATGATATCTCTCACATAAGCCCATCTTGGCTGGAGTTTCAATAGAAATACTCCTGTCTTTCCTCTTCTTTTCATTTATTCTCCTTAGTCCAGTATCTTCCGTTTTTATAAGTTCTCTTCATTACATAGCCGTTATCTCTGCATATTTGGGCTATTCTTCGGCTGTTTCCTGTGTGTCTCTGTGATACAGGTAACTCGATATAAGTCATTATTTCATCTGTGGTGGCTCCACCTTCTCCACGTTCAATCTTCTTGTTAATACATTCAATCACACCCCAAGCCCAAGGATCATCCACAAGGAAAGACTCCTGATAGGTTCTCAGCATCATTTCTTCATTCGGAAGAAGATGCCATTCCTTTCCTGACTTATACAGATGAACAGCTTCTGCCCATAGTTGATCTCTGTTCTCCACAATCCAATCTAGATTCACCTTGGAAGTAATCTTGAAGATCCAAAATCGGCGCTCCCATCCATCATCCAGAATCTGATAATCGTTAGAAGTTCCGAAGAAGCATATTCTTCTGGACTTATAGACAAGGTCCTTATCATATACGATTCTATATCTGTCCTTTTCAGTAGTCAGGAAAGACTTGATCTTATTGGCATGTTTCCCTTGGAAATCAGCGAGCTCGGCAATCTCTTGGAGCCATACCCCAGTCTGGTGAATATGTTCCAAGCAGCTCTTATCTCCTATCTTCAATGGAGTTCTATCGAACCATTCCAGATTCGGACATACTAGCTTGATACACATAGATTTCCCTACTCCCTTGTCTCCAATATAGATTGGCATAGCGTGCATTTCACATCCTGGATCATAGATACGAGCCACAGGACCAATGAACATTTTCTGAGACATAACCCTGATAAGCTCTTCATTCTCTGGAGTGGTTTCCGCCTTCAAAATATCAGTGGCATAGCTTTCCAATCTGGAAACTCCATCCCATTCCAGTCCTTCCAAATAGTCCTTGATAGGATGAATCTGATTGTGGAATCCTACTCGAAACAGGGCGCTTCTGAGCATCGTATCATTGACTTCCAGCCTATAGCGCTCTTCCAAGTCGAGAGCTATATCTTCCCAACCAGACTTATCCAGAACCTTATCATCCAGAAGAAGAGTAGTGGAATGGTCATGATATTTCACATTCTGGTATCTGGAATCTCCTTCAAAAATGATAGCTAGATTCTTTCTGTTAGCTCTTGGTCTGACAACGAATTTCAATGTTCTCTGGTCTTCCTTGTAACAGGCTTTAGGCTTATCTAGCATCTCCCATACTTGTGGATCGGCTCCCATGGGCTTAGGATCTTCTCTCAGCGTGACAACGTGACCAAGTTCCTCTCCAATCTTGATCATCATTTCCATTTTTTCTTCATTGGTCATTCTTCACCCCACACAATCAATCCAGAAATATGTCTTTTCGATATTCCTGTTTTTTGATTCAATACAATACATAGAACTTGAAGATCAAACAGTTTCAAATTGGTTTCACCTGTTAACCAGCGCTGGAAAGTTCTTATCGAAACACCACAATCATTAGAGATTTCATCTATCGACAATTTATGTTCCAAGATAAAATTCTGTAATCCTTTCAGCTGCGGTTTTTTTGTCAATCCAAAGCCAGCTCCATAGCGAAAAGCAGTAACACCAAGAACTTTTCTTCTCACACATAGTTCAGAACAGGCAATCCCAGTTTTTTCAGATATTTCGAAATCAGTCATTGTTCCCAACATAGGATCAATAGAAGTCCAATCACGACCTTTTCTTATTCTCCAATCCATTATTCTTTTCCCCCAATAGATGGAATCCAGACTCCCAATTCTTTGGCTATTTTCTGCATGTGAATCTTGATATCTCCACCGGCGATTTTTTCGAGAGCTGAAGCATAAACACAGATAGTTTCCAATCTTGGCTTGAATCCATATTTCAGCTGCTTGTATATTGTGCTTCTGTCATATCCTGTCACTTCAGCGAACTGAGTAATGGAAATACAATTTTCATTAAGTTTTCTTAGTACATAGTTCATATTTTGATCCTTTTTTTGTTTTTTGTTCATATTTTATTGAGTTTTTCTCAGAATAAATCCTTCAAGCTTCCCCACCATTGACAGCTGTTCCGGTGGTTACATTGGGGCCACTTGATAGAATTCGGCATATCCAGATCAATGGAGAAATAAACCGAGTTATCACCACATTGGGGACAAGTGATATATCTGGCATTATTGCCTAATATCTTCGCTCCACATTGGGAAGCTATTCTTTCTCTGAATCTGGAATCTAGCTCCAGCGCTTCCACTGTGATTGGTCCGGTTTTCTTATAGGTCTTTTCAGCAGCTTCCTTTTTTCGTTCTTGCCTTGGGATTGATTCCCAATCGAGATCTAGAAGAGGAGCCCCCATCTGAGATATAGTCTCGAAATAGTTCGCTGGATGGTTCGGATCATCCAGAGACAGATCAGAGAATGGAACAGCATATCGGAAATAGATTCTAGCTCTGTCCTTCAGAGCCTTGGGATCTGGTTCTCCTCTTCCCACCGCTTCATTCCAGAACATTAGCGCCCATTGTGATGCCCTATCCCATTCTTCAGCTGGAACAGGCTTCTTCAATGGAAGAATGATTCTGTATTTGTGGTGCTGTGGCTTGTGGCTGAAACTGGTATGAGCCATTAAAGACCAATCAGAGAATAAGCGCCAAGTGGAAAACGGTGTTAACCCATCATCCAGATCATACACAAGACAGGTTATGAATCTTGCGTTGGAGCTGCTTCTTCTTCCTTCGAATATCGTAGGACTCCAGAGAGGAATTTGATTCTTGGCTGTGGCTCCATTAGCGCAATCAGCTAGCAATCCTTTGGAAACTGTCTCTATATGTCCTTCGAAAATACTTGGTTCATTAGCCTTGATATTGGGGAATAGGCTTATCTTCATTCGTTAATTCTCCTTGATATATATCTGGAAGCTGGTGTGAGGTTCTTCATTCTTGGAGCAATAATAGTCCTCGGCTTGTATTGAAACTACCTGAGAATCATCATTCCAGATTCCCCACTTAGTCAGAATATCAAGGACCATCTTAATCAGATTGTCTAAGTCCGGCTTGGAAGTCTTATAGATTCTCCCTTCTGGATCTTTCTTGTTCATCAATCTCTGAGGTCTTTTAGAGCTGAATGTTATCTGAACCCTGACAGCATCTTCCAGCCTGAATGGAGCTTCCCCCAATGCTTCAAGATGCTTAGCCTGATATTGTCTATCTGACAGTGGCATATAGACTCTTCCAGTTCTTGTTCCTCTTGGTCTTCCTAGACTTCTAGGTTGACCAGTTAAGATGCCTTGATATTGTAACTTCCACATATTATCTTTCTCTGTTAATGGTTAGAGTCCATTCGATGAACTTATCTTGGGCTTCCTTGGAGCAGAAAAGAACATTACACAATCTCCAGAGATAATGAACAGCTGGATAGTTTTCACCAGTTACCCAACGGTGGATAGCTGAAGCAGAAGTTCCAACCTCATAGCCCAAGACTCTGAGAGATAACCCTGAAATCTTGATAGCTGTTTCCAATCTTGTGGAGAAGGGGACATAGCCTAAGATAGCATACTTTTCTCTTATATATCTTTCAGCTTCTTCTTCTGTGCAGAAGGTATTAGAACAGATTTCACCATCATCCTTGGGAACGATTCCCTGATAAAGAGTAATATCACCTCGTTTCCAAGATGATATAGTTCCAATTTCCAAATTGTTTTCGTATATAGCTTTCATTTCAGCACCTCTTTCTTAGCTTCTTCCCACATTTCAAGAAATTCAGGATTATTAGGTTTCCAATTTGAAGCCCATTGTCTGGTTATAGCTCTTCCATTTTTTTTCACAGAACGAATCAAGCTTCTCATAGCCAAGCGCTTGAATAGTTTTTTTTGTTGAGTTGTCATTGTTTCTCCTTAGATATTGATGTTCATAACCAAACAGAGGAATAGCCCCAATCTGATCATAATGTGCATAGTTAGAATTAAGGCTATTGTCAGGATAGCCATTGATAGAAAGTCTTTCATTTTGTTACCTCTATTAAAGCGATGTTATGAGCTCGATACATTTCCACTACAGATTTCTTATCTTTTAGCTCAAATGTCACCTTGTATTCTCCATAGGGAGGAAGCGTTTTTTCAATTAATAAAGGTCGGTCAATTCTGAAAGCTCTGATTTGCGGCTCTCGATCTTGGCAAAATGGAGAGAATAGCCCAAACTGAGCATTGGATTTATGAATTAAAACATCATCGCATTTCCAGAACTCAGAACCCATAATCGCATAAAACTCTAATCCTTCTGCGGGTACAGTCTCAATCTCGATTCCTTCTGGTATTGTTCCATCTTTGATTTTTGGGAGAAATTCTCCAAGAATACGATTGAATTTAAAAGATTGTAAGTTTTTCATTGTTTTATTCTCCTATATAGAAATTGATAAATTCTTTAGCTTCACGGATCGATGTTGGATAATCCCAAGGTGATGCAATACAATCATTGTGATTTGGAGATACGATCTTGTAACAGGTAGCAATTCTGTTGCATCTACCGATGCCTGTTAGATAAGAAACTTCTCTTGTGTATCCAGTAGGAATGATTTGAAATTTTTTGTATGTATAAGTCATTGTTTGTTTCTCCTGTTTGAGAGGGTTTGTTTGTTGATTTATATATACACTGTAACAAAACTGGAACACCCTGTCAACACTTATTTGTATTATTTTTTCAAATAATATGATATAATCCTCACAATGAAGAAAAAAGATCGGCTAGCACGGGGAGATAACAACTTCCGAAAATATATAATTCCGAACCTGAAAGAAGAGTTTCCAGGGCTCTGGCAATCCACGAACGGAACAATAGCCGACTTGAAACACGGCATTGACTATTATTACACTGATCGCCAAAGCACCTTATCAGTATCGGCTAGAGTCTGGACTTGCGAGCCTAAGCAGCATTTTGCTGTCCGGTGGAAGAAAACTTCCAATCCTGAACAGCCCTTGGAAGTAGCATCCAGATTGAAGGCTCTCAGGAATGATCTTCCTATGAGCAATCTAACTATAGAAGGATTCATATTCAAGAGCTGGATATATATAGCTTGGATTGATACCCGGATATTATGGGAAGCTGTCTCTGTGCATCTTGACAATCTGAATCATTTCCCAGTGAAGAACCAAGAAGGAGGATTCACATTATTCCTTCAGGTTCCATTTTCCCTGTTCCCAGAAGAAGTTATCTTCAAGAAGATTGTTCCTATAATTTAGCCTTGATTTCCACCACATCTTCTTTTATGGAACGAACCTCTTTTCCTACATTGGTCAGCTCCAAAGTCATATCGTGCAAGCTCTTCTTATAGACTTCTCTATCTTCTGAGTGTTGTTCAATCATCCGATCAAATTGGTTCAAGTGTCTTTCCACCCATACTGGAAGATGCTTCCCAACCCAGCGACCAATAACAAAAATAGCAATAAGACAAAGAGCCAGAGCCCCTACTGGACCAGTAAGCAGCTGAATCATAACAGGATCATTCATTGTTCCACCCAATTTTTAATTCCTTGGGCTATCCCAAGTGAAATCTGTTTTATTCCGTGATGGTTGAGAAGATTCTGGTGTGTGTCCATAAATAGCGGTTCACAACATATCGCCACCGGTCTTCCAACCCCCTTAATCGTGTTCCAAGCATTCTTGGTCCAGTCTTCACTTCTAGCAGCTATCGCCTTGGTATCGTGAATAATCTGGATTGTCTGTCTCAGGCTATCAGCCATTGATTGGGCTAGCTCTCTTCCAGCTACACTGGCATAATGATGGAAGAATGAACCATAATCACCACCGCCGGCATTAAGATGGAGCGCCAGATATATACAATCAAGATGCCCCTGAGAATATCTATTGACTCTTTCATGTCTGGATTTGTAATCCCCATCTGAAATGGGAAGAACATCATAACCCATCTCCAGAAGCAGAATCTCCAGTTCAATCGCCATTCTTCCTGTCCAGATAGCTTCCTTTTCAGCCCAAGAGATAACCCCATCCCCATCCAAGTCTTGGCTGGCTCCCCTATCTGAGAGTCTATTGGGCTTCCCTGAGTGCTGGCGATCTATGAAAACTAACATAGAGCCATTTTATCACGTTCTTTCCGCCTTGAAAGTTCCCCTTTGGAAAGTTCTATTTCCGAGGAGTGATAATTGGGTTTTCTTCGATATGAAGAACGAATCGCCACCGGTTATCTGACCAGCTCTTGGAAATCACTTGGCATTTATGCGAGCTTAGTCCAATCTCCTCAGAAGTGAAGGAAATCACATCCCCAATATCCAGATAAGAATATCTTGGGCTAGCTGATATCTCAATCGCCTTGGCTCCCAATCCCCTGATTCTGATCTTGTCTCTGGCTATTCGGAAAGCTGTTTTCAGGTCCCACACGAATGGAAGCTCCAGAACCTCTTCACGAAGTCCGAACCGCTGATAGCTTAATCTAGCCACCGGATCATTCACGATAAGAGCTTCTTCTTGTGTGATTCTTGGATCAATGATGATGGAAGATTGATAGCTGTCATAAGCAATCGAATAGCAGAACTTAATTGTAAGATGGTTTGTGATTGGCTGGTCTAGCGGCTGGATTCCTGTGATTGGTTCGAACTGTCCAGAAGTGGAGATATGATATTGAACTTCTGGAGTCTGAGAATAGAAATAGAGATTGAGCTTGGGAGTGATGCCCTTGGCTCCATTGATCACTTCAATGGGAAGATTGGAAATAATGTTTTCCTTCAGCCATTCCCAAGCCGCTATCTCATAATCATCCATAAAGCCTGAGAACTCATATCTATTGAGTATTGGAAGCAGTCCAGCCCAAGCCCCATAATCATAATCTAGCCCAAGCCGATCCAATACATACAGACAGATATCGCCGCCGCCTGTCATAGCCCCACTTAGGAAATCTTGATAGAATCCCCCATCCTCTTCGCCCCAAGATGCAAAATATTCTGTCCAGAGCTCCACAAGATTTCCATTAGGATCAAGAGCAAGCTGTTGGAAGTTATCATATTCTATAACATTGGGACCAGTTGCAAGCATCTGGTAATTAATATAAGAATAGACATTCCCTTCAGCATCTATATCTTGAAGGATTGGATTCCGGAATGAACCACCCTTTGGATCATATATCCTTCCAATAGTCGCCTTGACAGCGTGATGAGCTATCAGGAATCGGATATCCTCTTGGAATGGACTGGCTATTCTTGTGAATTGTACTCTGTACGCTGGAGAAGTTGGATATTTCTCCACAAATTCAATTTCTCTGTTAGCAGCTGCTTGGATGATTCTTCCAGGCTTCCCAAGAATAAAAGGGGAATATTTCCCATAGATTTCATCTGTCACAGGAGAAGGAAATCTATTTCTGGTGATTTCATTGGAACCTTCTAACAGCTTGACTCTTTCAATGTTTAGGCTGTTCTCTATTGAAAATGAAATCCATCCTTTGGGCTTGGTTATATCTCCATAGATTGGATCGGAAACCTTCCCTGTGAAGAGTGGAATCCTATCTTGGATTGTGTATTTCGTTTTACCTTCTGAAATCGGAACAGCATAGATAACAGCCGGTTCGATTTCGAGCGTTCTTCCAGCCAGCCATTCCTTCACCCAATCCAGACCAGAGAACACCAGTTCCAGAGCTATGGAGTCCGATTCAACCTCTACCCCAAGAAAAGAAGTGGCTCTGTTGATATCAGGATCTTCTAGCTGTCCATTATATCTGATAATGCTCTGTTCAGCTTGGTCTTCCAAGTCTATTGGGATTGTGGAAAATCGATATGTCATCCCTTGATATTGTATATCCAGAAGGAAACACATTTCCATCCCTGAGAAGTCATCTTGGAACATTATTCAATCTCCATAAGGGTTATAGTCGCCACCCTGAAAAGTTCATCTTGCTGCTCTTCCCCTAAGACTGATTCAATGGTCAGGGCTCCAGTCGGTCTGATATAGGCATGTTCGTGATATCGGTTCAATATCTGAGTGTCCTGTCCCTTCTTCAAGACTGGAAGATACACAGCTGGATATTGATTTCCAAGATAATCCCATATCCCCATCATCTGGAATGGAGAATCTCCATAGTTCGCTACAGGCTGGCTTCCAACCGTTGTGGACAATTGCCAATAGTCTGGAGTGCTTGACATAATGTTTCTTGTGTCTATTGGTTCAGTCCAAGCTATCTGGAATACTCTGGCTCCATCGGAAAGCCTTCTGGAGTGGAAGCTGTTATCAAGCGTTGTCATTTCCTGAATGTTTGGTTCATAAGAAATTGATCTTCCTCTCTGATATTGTGGAGCCATGAAAGCAACATGTCCCCATATCATAGCCCCAATCTGGAAATAGCCTTCTACAGTGTCCTGAACTGGAATCTTGATTGCAAAGGCTTCTTGTCCTGGCTTGGTTGTTTGGAGCATCTCAGATATAACAGTGATGGAATCAGGAATCAGCTTGATAGATCCAGAAGTTGGAAGGCTGAAAACATTTAGCCCATCATCAGTATCAATCATTAATACAGCTCTCTTATCTGTGCTGTTCGTACCCCAAACCCCTTCCGAATTGGTCTTCAGCTTGACTATCTTGGCATTATCCCCAGTCCCAAGAATAGCTCTCCAGCCCTTACATTCTCCATAATGAAGATAGAATGGATTTCCTGTGGCTCCTGGTTCAATCGTGTTTCCTCGGCGCTGGAAAGTTCCTGTCAAGCCATCCGAAACATTGACTGTAATATGATCTACCCAAGCCATAGTTCCAATATCCCACAGCTGAAGAATAAAAGTCTCGAAGTTGATATTGGAAAGATGCAAGCCAGCCACATCATTCAATTCCAAGCTTGCTTCATTGGCTCCATTGATAGCATCCATCAAGATGCCTATTGTCTGATTGGAAGCATCATCTTCCGAGCGCCAAACTATTCTTGGGCTCTGTGCTATCTGGTGGAAGATATTATCCAATGGAAAATCATATCTTGGAACAATGGAATACTGATCCCCTTCTCTGGCTGGAGATTCCTTCGCTGTCAGATTGAGTCCTTGGTCTACATAGGTATATCTTCCGAACGGTGGATAGGTCGCTGATCTGAGGACTGAATCATCAATAGAATCGATACCCATATGGAAATCTAACCAGCGAGAATCAGAAGTTAGGGGATAGGTTACAATATGCCCCCATTGAAGGCTTGGAGCTGGTCCAAGTGCTTGGGCTCCCAGCGTTACGCTGATCTTATTCCATTTTTTAGCCTGCTTTTCATCTCGTTTCCTCCAATATACATCACAATCAGCATCTTTCAATGAAACCATAAACTCAATATAATCTGTCATTGTTACATTTTCAGTATGCAGAAGGGAAGAATGATCCCTGATAACGAATCCAGAAGTTGTGAATCTCATTCTGAAAGTGTAAGCGTTGGAAGCATTGGAAGTAGTCTTCACCACGGCAATATAATCTGATAGGAAGTTTCCACCGGAATCAACCTGAACGCTGAACTTCATTATCTGTTCTGTTCTTAGCAAGGCTCCAGCATAAGTGAAATATCTTGTGTTATTGCTGGTCTGGACTCTTAGTCCGGTTGAGGTTAGTGTTTTTGTTCCGGCTCCAGCTGTATTCCAATTAGTGGATAGCTCTGGTGAAAAGTGAGCTACCCAAGAAGAGTTATAATAGAAATATTGCCAATAATCTGGCTGGTCTACTTGTCCAGGCATTGTGACAGAAGAATAACCCCCAAGATATAACCCCAAGATACTATTATTAGCCTGTCCCATCAGAATAGCATATCCTTCCCATAGACAAGACTTCAGCTGTCTAATTGGGGCTGTGGTCTGAGCGTTATATATTGCCCCTGAAGTAGCTGTGGGAGTGAAAGCGCCGGCGATATAATCCCAAGTCTGTCCAAGATCGCTGGAAACCCATCCCACAATATTATTATCCATTTCCTTAGCGGCTACATAGATTCTTCCATCCTGATACCAAGAAGTCATAGAACCATCTTCCAAGATTGATCCTCCACCTGGATTGGTTCCAGTCTGACAGAAGGAAAGAACTCCATTGGATATTTCTACAGCCTTGTCAGATTCAAAATCACCACCAAAGAAGATGGAAATATCTGGAACAATGAGATTCTTCAGAATCCTTTCATCTGATAAGTAAGTGATGCTATATTGTCCATCATCCAAGGCAATCGCTGATATCTCATGATAATTAACTGAAGAAGTGGCTCTGATTGATCGGAAAGTAGTTCCCTGATCCCTTGAAACCCAAGTCAAAGCATCATTACCCCCAAGCGCTCCTTGGCTGATAAGCTCCATCACAATCACAACATTATTATTCACTGTGATCATATTGGTTTTACCTATCTTATCTCCACCAGTTCCCACGAAAATATTATATTGACCAAGAAGGGCTCTGGATGATATCTGTGTCCAAGTATCCCCCAAGTCATAAGAGCGCCACACTATCAGATTTATATAATCATCATCTGTATAATTGAAATATGCTACAAGAATCGAACCATCTGACAATTGGGTTATCATTGGATGCGCTTCTGTGCTTGTAGTTACGGAACCCACAAAAAATGTTTTCTTATCTACTACGCTTCCATTTTTGGCTTGCTTGTATAGCTTGATTGTGTAAGTCGTACCGGATAGCAGCTCTGTTACAAAATACAGATTTCCAAGATTGTCCCCAATACAATCAACATGCCGATAGCCCGGAACAGAAGCATAAGCGAAATATTTGGCATCAGTGATTAAGTTGGAATGATTCTTCCCAATTTGGACATTGTCTGTCCCCTTCCAAGTGAATCCGGCTTCTCCTGGAAGTCCTCCCTGAGTGGTTTCCACTGTGATATCTTCAGCCTGTTCCCCTATACAAGACAAGACCAGTCCAGTTTCTACTTGTTGAGGATTGGGAATACCAGCTCTAGAATTCGCTTGACTGAATGAGGATTCACTTTTCCAGATATTATCCTTGGTTATCTGAGCCTTGGGAATCAATATCCCTCTTAGAATGTCCGGTGTTACATTAGCCATATTATTTCCTTATTCCTGTTTTTCTTGGAGGTTGGAAGCCTATCTCTCTAGCGAATCGCCCAAAGTGCTTGAAGGGCTGAATCACCATAACATTATCACTTTTTTGGTTTCCTTGTTGTAACTTCTTCACCCCTTCTTCACCACCGATTCTTCTGACAGTAGCACGATCCAAAACAGCTTCACCCCGAAGAACACGCGCGCCCATTTCATCAGAAGCCATTCCTCCCATGTGGAAGCTTGGCGGCTGTTGTGATGCTATCGCCGCCATCTGTGTGGCTCCAGTCGCCCCAATCAGAGAAGCCAAGCCAATTCCAACGGGTCCTGGATAAGTCGCCAGAGCATTAACGATACCCTTAGCCACATTCATCCCAGTTTCAGCGAGCGCTGCCGCCTGTCTCAGAGCGAAAACCTTAGCAGCTGCTTTTCCTTCCTCTTGCGAATTGGACTCCACCAGATCAGCGATTCCATTCAGCATCCCTGAATAAGCGCTGAAAGCCTGAGATGCTACTTCTATGGTTTTTTCCTGTTCGGCTTGGAGCTGCTTCATTCTGCTGTTATGGATGTCTTCATTTCTCTGTTCTTCCAGATCCTGAATAGCCTGTTTTACTCCAGCTGTTTCTTCTGCCTTCTCTGATAGCTCCTGGAGCCTTTCGATCTCCTTGTCATATTTCAGATTGATCTGGTCAATCTCAGAACCTGAAATCTTGATAAGAAGATCAGATAGCTCTTCTCTGGCATCCAATATCGCCTGTTCAGAAGCGGCTTGTTTCGCTCGGAAGGCTTCCAAGTCTTTCTGGATCTGTGCTTGTTGCTTGGCTAGTTTTAGAGCTTCCTTCTTGGCTTCAGCGTTTTCTTCTTCTGCTTTGGTCTGTCTTCTGAGAGAATCCCCAATCTGGTTATTGGTCTGGAGTGATTGTTTAGATAGCTCTTCAAATTTCCCCAGCTCTTCATTAGCCCTATCGAAGGCATTGAAGAAATTGGAAGCTGTCTCCTTGGTTTCATCACCCAGATCGGCTATCAGCTCTTTAGCCTGAGCAAAATCACCCATAAGGGCTAGAGTTAGAGCCTGTTGAACCCCGAAAACATTTTCGAAGGATTGAGCCACGAAACCAAGAGTGTCACCAGCTACAGAACCGAAAAAAACCATAGCTTTGGTGGCTGCATTGATCCCCATTGAAACAGAGTTCTTTCCGGCTATGCTCTCCATTAAGCGCTGCATTGTTCCACTGGAAACCGTGTTGAACTCAGCCATTTTCCGCTGGAAATTCCCCATTGAGCCAATAGCATCTTGATCGATGGCTACTCCGAATTCTTTGGCGAGGGCTGTCATACTTTCCAGATTGTCCAAGGCTCCAGATTGAATCAATCCAGCGCCACCTTCCCTTCCAAATAGCTTCATAGCTAGAGCGTTTCTTTCTGTTGTGTTCTCCATTTCCCCAAGAGATTTCACAGCATCATTGAACACTGAATCAGCATCTCGAAGCGATCCATCTGTGTTCTTGACTTCCACCCCAAGCGCTTTGAAGGTCTGAGCCATTGATTTTGAACCTCTGGAAGCATCCAGGACAGAAGTCTGAAATCTGATCAATCCAGATTCAAGATTTCCAAATTCCATCCCTGAACCTTCAGCGGCTAGCCTTAGTCCAGCCAAGGTTTCCACAGCGATTCCAGATTTGGCGCTTGCATCTGTCAGCTGGTTAGTTAGATCGGCTAATTGCTGAGAGAAGGCAAGAACACCAGCGCCCATAACAGCGAAAGAAGCCCCAATCATAGAAGCAGAAGAAGCTAGCTTGTCGAAATCAGCTTTCCCCCTTTGGGCTGCTTTGGCGCTTGCTCTGGCTGCCTTCTGTGATGCCTTGGAAGCTCTTTGGGCTGCTTTTTCCGCTTGCTTCAATTGGCGATCCAGAGCTGAAACCATCTTCTTGGCTTCTTGGTCTGTGATGTTTGGAATTGTCTTCAGCTTGGCTTTTAGATCGGCTAAATTTGCCTTATAACTGATTTCAATGGATTTCTTCTCTTCAGCCATTTCTATATCCTTTTCCCTAGATCCCTAGAGAGAGCTTTCACCACTTTTCTGGATGATTTTGTGAGTGGTTTCACCATTAATTCAGTCGCTACTCTTCTTCCTTGGGGTTGTAGGATTTCATCTCCATCCTTGTTCTTGGAATCTTCCCCAAACTTGATAGCCCAAGAATAAGGAGCTGTATTCTTCAGATATACAATAATATCACCACTTGGAGATATACGAACTCCCCTTCGGAACATTTGAAAACTTTTTTTGGATGGATCTCGATAAAAAGATATTTTCCCTTCATTATCTTTTCTTATGATTGGCTGTCTTCGAGGCCAGTCTTTTTTGGCTTCCATTTCGATTCTAGCCATTTCTTCATCCATTATCTTTTCAGCATTGGGTACTACTCTTTTCAGAACATCCAAGAACATTTTGGTCATGTCCTCTGGAATCTCAATTGTGGCTTTCCCTGTCTTGTAACTCTTCCCCATTTAGCCCCCAATAGATTTGGCAATCATAGCTTCCATTTTAGCCCTTTTTATTTGTTCTTGCCTGTCTTTTATTTCCTTGGGGGAAGCTGTCTCCAGCCTGTAATCAGCTAAGACTTTTATTCTGGTTTCGTGATCCAAGGTATAGAACCAATTTGGATCACGATTCCAAGTCTTAGCAATTCGAAGGGCTAGAAGATCAAGATAACCTCTGGAGCTTAGGAAAAATTTGCTGTATTTTCTACCTCTTGCTCCGTTGGAATTGCTTGCATCATCATCACAAGAACCTGAGAGCCCATATCATATATTTCTGATAAGGGAACCCCTGAATCAAGAAGGCGATCCATTATCTTATGTCCAAACAGGATTGGATCTCCACTGGCTATCTTGTAGGCTGGAAGGATTCTAGCGTGATCCACCCCAACCGCAATAGCAGCTGCACAAAGTCTTCCTAATTGAGCTCTATTTGGTTCGCTTCCCCAAATTGACACGAAGTCCACACAAGTCGCCAAAGATTTGGGAGTGTGAACTTCATGTTCTCCAAGTTTTCTTAGATTAAGTTTCATATGTACCTCGTTGAAACTAAGTTAAATTATACAGGTCCAGTAACAGAAGGACCGCCATAACAAGTGAAATTCAAAGTGAAAGCGCTTGGATCTCCCTCTGAGAAGTCAAGAGAACAAACACACTTACTTAGAGTTACAGTATGATCAGCATCATCCCCAAAATCGGTTCCTTCAGCTGTGTACTTGATATCAATACAATAGTGTTCAACGTAAGGAACTCCAGCGCCACCGGTGGAAGTATTTCCAGCATAGAAGCCTGATTGAGTGATGAAGTCACGAACTGAACCAGCTTCCGATCCATCTGTGAATTGGCGGAAGTGAAAAGAGAATGAACCAGTGATAGCCTGCTGATCTTGCTTGCGGATAGCTGCGAAGTTTCCACGATCCATCACTACCAATTCGCTGAATTCGTTAGGCTCTGAGAAGGAGAAGTTTCCATCTTCATAAGCAATTTCCAAAGTAACTGGAACACCAGTTCCATCAATGAGTTCAATTTTTCCATCCCGTTTGGTTTTTGGGACTACAGAATAAGCCATAATATCTCCTAGATTGTGTGAAGAGTGATAAATTCAAGCGTAAGTATAACATATTCTTGGCTCTCTGTTACCTCTCTGGAGGAGCCTACATATCTTATAGTGAATTGGTTATCGGTTGCGTAAGTTTCCAGAACCTTGGCTATCACCTGTTCTTCCGTATCCATCGAAAGATCGTAATCAGTCGGATAGATATCGAGTGGTCTTAGCCGATAGGAAAATATAACCTGAACTGGAGTGGAAACATAAACCCCAACGGATCTTCTTTGTCTCTCTTCCATAGCTGTGGAAGATGCCAAGCGAACCCCATAAGCCTTATGAGCTACGGTGTTCTCTGTTCTCCCAAAGAAATCAGGGCTATGTTTCGTTTCTTGGAAACCAGCGAGCTCGGCAATCTTGGAAGCTATTGCCCCCCTTACTTCGGAAAACTTCAGAGCCATTATTTTCTTCTTCCTCGGAATGATCCAAGCCTTCCAGGATTCGAAAGATAAATCACTGGTTGTTTCGCTACTCTCTGATTGGGAGATTCAGCGGTTCCAGAATGATCGAAGTCATAAATGAAATTAATCTGCTTCCAATCGTGATGATATTGGCGGAAGTGTTCTCCAGCAAGATCCAGATATCTTCCGTTGGATTGCCCCAAGGAAGAATGAAAATCACGAAATATATAATATAATGTAAGATTCTGGTGTGCTGATCGGAAAGATTCAGCCGACATGACCAGATATTCCAATCCTCCACCTTCTTGGCGAAGCTTCTGAATCATTGTGTACCAAGCTTCATCAATATAGTTCTGATATGAACTTAGATTGGAAGGTCTGATATCCGCCAGCTGTGAATAAGTGGAAGTCAGATCCCCATCAGAAACAACAGGATATAATCTTCTCTTGACTACAGCTAGATTTCTACGAAATACGAAAGGAGCGCCGGAAATAGTGATAGTCCATTCTTGAAGATACCCCTCTCCAAGCTGAAGACTATCACTAAGGACAGCGGCTGAGTGTGTGAATTGTGGAATATTTCCAGGATAGGTTCCTACTGCATTATCTACCACTTTGGTTTGATCTGGAGCTATCAGAGTATAACGAACCTCAGTTGGAGAAACTAGCGCCCCATCTCGATAGATTGGAAGCGTGCTTGTCTGGCTCTTTCCTCTTTCGAGAAGCTCTGGAATCTTGATCTGTGGAGAATAAGGAGTGGAAGAACTCATTTCAATATCCTGTGATATATTTCCAATCCTTGGGTTTCATATGCTTCAATACATTTCTTCATATCCCCAAGAATCTGATAATGTTCATTCAGCTTGGTCTTCACTTCTGGAATATGCTGTGAAGATGCCAGCCTATCAATTGTTTTTTGATGCGAAAAGGTTTGGAGCTCCCAGAAGTGAGTTTCCGGCGCTGGAAGAACCCCATTGGCTAAGAGATTACAAGACCATTTCCAGAATGAATTTTTGTCCATCTTCTTTATGATCTGACCACCTACAACACGGATTTCCAGCCATTTTGGAACGTGATATCTTCCCCCACGGACTGGATAGACATGCATATAGTCGAATTGTTGTGGTGAAAGATAAACCCATCCAAGCTGCTGAAGTTTTCCGATTCTGGAGCCGGCTTCCCCTATTTCACCATTGATCTGGTGTATCCCATTCACACCAGGAACAATTCTTTCCATTCTGA
>Ga0181590_10000658_pt1 | contig 27994 bp, 28 predicted proteins | sample 071ome_34_FD_132446 | JGI IMG/M metagenome (GOLD analysis project Ga0181590, IMG submission 132446) | Coastal salt marsh microbial communities from the Groves Creek Marsh, Skidaway Island, Georgia - 071411BT metaG (megahit assembly) | ecosystem: Environmental > Aquatic > Marine > Intertidal...
AATGGTTTATATGATTGGGAGAACATAATACTAAAACATCAGGAAGATAAAGCAAGTATTTGGGATGCTTACTGGTATCAAGCAGTATTTATGGAAAATGGTCTAACAATATTTCCAAATAAATCGATGGTTCAAAATAACGGTTTTGATGGAACTGGTGTACATTGTTCAAATATAAATGACTGGAAAACTTCTTTAGCCACAAAACATATTATAAAATGGCCAAAAAAAATTAACATTAATTTAGTTCATTACTGCAATTCAATCTTATTTTTTAAATTTTATAACTATAAACGATACTGGAGATACCATAGAAGCAAATTTTCAAGTTTTAAGAATTTTTATCTTTTCATTTCTAAGAAACTTTTTGGATCAAAAATTTCTTAACTTTCCCAAGTTTTATTCTTAAAGCAAGATACAAATAATTCAATACAAATCTTAAGCTAAATGATTTTAAAATATTTGTAACACTTAATTTAAAAAAATTATTCATAGAATTTAAAAATTCTTGAGGATATTTTAAATACAAATCATTAAAAAAATATAACTTATACTCAGGTTTTCTCCAATTAGTATGATCGTTAAACTTTGAAGAAGTAAACATATTTCTAGGATATCTAACAATTAATTCATCTAAATTACTATTTTTTAATTGTAAGCTATAAACGCTTTCACAATTTAAATATTCAGGTAAATTTAATTTTATAATTTCATTATCAACAAAATCACAAATATTAAAAAATGTTTCTGATATTTCTGAAGGAAATGCAACAAATCTATCACAAATTCCAAAATAATCCTCACCTTCAGGAATATAAATTTTATTAACATCAGTGAAGTTCTCTTTATAAATCAACAATTGATCAAATCTTGTGTAAATAATTTGATCATACGTTTTTAAAATTTCTAAATAATTCTTTAAAACAATATCTTTTAAAGCAAAATGTATTATTCCTGAATTCTTTAGTCCAGTGTCTTTCCCAAGCTCAAAAACTTCTCTCCAATTATTATTGAAATTATTTTCATAATATGAAAACCAATCTGACGGTTCTTCAAATCCCCATATGTATTTACATTTTTCTTTATACGGAAATTTTTTAATTTCTTCAAAATTTGTGCAAAGTGCAAAATCTGTTTGGGTTGATAATTGTAAATTTTTAAATATAGATCTCCAAGTTTTTTTTCCACCTCTTGGAAGTCCGTGTAGTATTACTAAAGTTTTAAACATTATTAAAAGAATTTTGGTTTGTATCGTTCATTTTTATAATTAGTAATTAATTTAATTTGGTCTCTTAAACCATGACCTTTTCTTCTTAATGCCAAAAATGGATAGTCGTACTGAATACTTGGATTATCTCTAAAATCTGTTTCATTATCAACAAATACGCATCCATATAATTTACTTAATAAACTAAAGATGCTTTGATCGTGCCTATTTTCTATAAAGAACTCATTATTTTGATAATTGTTATAAAAGTCGGTGATTAAGTTATTATCAAAATCAATAACCTTAATAAATTCTTGAATATAACTTTTTGTGTGTAAGTTGTTTTTAAAAATCATATGACCTGCTTCAAATTGGGTAGAGTTGGCAAGACTATTGCCAGGAGCAATTTTAAAATATTCAAATAATTGTTTTGTGGAATAATATTTTTCAATATGATCTGGTAAAGATTTTATTCTAAAATTTCCATATTCAGAATCTTTAAGCATATCTAAATACTCATTCAACTTTTTTTTTCCATTTTTATTAAATATAGAACCAGCATCCATATAAATAATGATGTCATCTTGATTTAATTCTTTTGAAAAATAATCTAAGAAATAAATTTTCCAAAGCCAATAACCTGCACCTCTTTTTTGAGATAGTATTGGGTGATATTTTTTTTTAAAATCATTACTAATATCTTTAAAACTAAATGAGAAAACACTATTAAAAATTCCTGAGCTCTCAGCAAGTTTACTTAGATGAAATTTTGAATACTTAAACTGTGTACCTTCACTAAATGTAAAAAAGATAATTTTCTGTTTCATAATATAACAAAATTATAGTTTATATGATTAATCTTAAGTACCATATCATTATGAAATTAAGTATATTTACCAGTTTTACCAATCCAGATGATAGAAATGATCCCTGGAAGGAAGCACTGGCTTGTTACGAGGATGTAGCTGATGAGGTTATTACTGTTGGCCAAGACTGGCCAGAAGAATTTAGCTGGGAGCATATAGGCAAAACTTTTCAAAAAGGTTTTGATTTATGCACAGGTGACTGGGTAATAAGAATGGATATTGATTATTTTTTTCATGAAAAGGATATTTTTAAAATAAAAAATTCTCTAGAAAAGTTTAAAAACTTTCCAGCAGTTGGGTTTCCTCAATATCAGTTCTACTCTCCAAAAAGATATCAAATAAAAACTATTTTGGTTATTGCTTTCAATAAAAAAAATTTTCCAGAAATAAAACTAAATGGTGGAGGCGATCTATGTCAAGCAACTTTAGATGGAGAACTAATTTCGGCATTTGATGTTCCAATAATTAACATTCCAATTTGGCAATATGACAATACTTTTAGAACGAAAGAAATAATCTATTTTGACAGAGGAAGGTTTGCTAGAGCTTGGTTTAGATGGTTTAAAAGCTGGAACGATAGAGGTGGCTCATCAAACAATGAAGCATATGATGCATGGTATCTAAACATAGTAAATAAATTTCCAAATCATACTTTAAAAAAAAGGTTGAAAAATCATCCAAAATATATTTTAGACAAATTGCAAAGCTTACAAATAGATCAGTTTGGCTACAATTGTTTTGGATTAAATGAAAGATTTGAGTTTAAAGTAAAGAATTTATTTAACCAATTAAAAATATTATTAATTATTAAACTCAAAATAATAAAATACAAACTATGGAATTTTTAAGCTATCACATAAACAAAAGACTTAAATATATCTTAAATAAGATTGAATATTTTGGACTAAAAATTTATTACAGAAATATTAGCAAACACAGTATTAGTGAAATAATTAAAAAAAATAGAAATATTTTATCTACAGTAGATGAATTTTTACCAAAAGAAGTATTTTCTGAAACAGATTACGGATTACAAACTAGAATTCATCTAAATTTAGACAAGCAAATATGTAATCTTCCAACTTATTCTGATTTAATGATTTATATAATTGATAAACATATTGAGGAATTGAAATATTTAGAAATTGGTGCATCTGTGTTGAAAAATTTTATGCAAATATGCAATTACTTTCCTAATACCAAAAATTATGTTTACGATATAAACCCTATAAATCCAAAATTTGATGATTTGTTCAAAAAAGAAAACATCACCTACTTTAAAGGTAATGTTTTATCAGATATTGAAACTGAATTCTTTAAACAAAATTTAAATGAAAAATTTAATTTTATATTTTCAGACGCACTACACACCCCTTATGGAGTAGTTACTGAATTTAATAACTTAACAAAAGAATTGTTAGATGACAAATTTATTATTTATTTTGATGATTATGACTTCAAAGGCTTAGGAGAAACTATAAATTCAATAGCAGCAGATATGTCAACAAGATACGAAGAAATAAATTTATATACTTTTAATATCTATGGTTGGATAGGGCAATATGAAAAAACTCATAAAAACGCAATTATTTCAAACATTAATTTAAGAGACACCTTAAAAATAGATTTAAATCTTTACAAATTTAAACAGGTTGATTACGATATTTAAACATAACTATTGAACTAATAGCAAAAATACAAAAACTAAGATAAATCGAATTATTAAATTTTACAACATCTACATAATTCCAATGATTTAAGTAAAGAAAATAGGCTGTATTTCCAATCAAAAACAGAAATTTAAAATACTGTCTTTTTTCTTTCAAAAAAATAAAAATAGAAATCAATGTTAAAAATGGTGCAAGCGAATATAAGTTAAATCTTAGTGGTGGATACCAACCAATTAGCGACCAGAAACACCAGTATATTATAAAAACAAATGCAAGATTTTTAACTATAAACTCGTTTTTAAAAAAACTCTTTTTTAATAAATAAAGTAAAACAAACAATAATGGTACTGAAAGATATTGAATCGAGTTTATAAAATCTTTAAAGTAACAAATAAAGTTTTCAGGTAATGACATACAATAAAATTCTGAATTGTCGTAACTAGATTGATTAATTGAATATTTTACATTTTCATAACCATTTATTATATGAGCTGGCAACCACTTAAATTGATACCACCGTTCAATTGCAGAATTATATGGAATATAACCTGAAGAATAAATGTAAATATTCCAACTAAAATATGGAATAATAAAAGCTACACCCTTATAAAAATTAAATGTAACTTTTTTAAGATCAAAATCTTTGAAAAATATAAATAAGAAAGATATTGCAAAAGTTGTATTTGATAAATACAAACAACCTAATAAAAACGACCAGTTGATTATTTTTTTATTTTCTAAATTATTTAGTTTCATAAAGTAAACACACAAGAAAAATGAAAGGATTGTCAAAGTTTGATGTGCAGAATCAAATAATCCGAATTTAAATATTGGGTTTAAAACTATCAAAAGGTTTACAAAAAATAAATTATATAAACTTAATTTATATTCATATATCTTGTAAGTAATTAAATTTACAAATGATAAAACAATTAAATGTAATAATAAAAATGAAGCAAAATATTTAGCAATTATATCTTTGAAAAATAGATCTAGAATAATTGAAATTAATTTTAGAAAAAGTATATATATCGGTCTTTCTTGATAGTTGTAATCAAAAGAAATTATTTCATTAAAATTTTCAATTCCAAAAATATATAATTCAGCATCACAGCTAAATGGTATTAGCATTGAGTAATTTAAGAAAGATATTTTTGTTAATTGATTACATAAATAATATTCATAATTACCAGAATTTAGAAAAAATAAAAAAAATAATAAAAATAAAGAAAAGACAATATTTAAACTAAAAAATTTAAAATATAACTTTAACATCATGGTTTTAAGATATTAAAAGTATTTTCATTTCTAAAATCAGAAATCATAGAAATTGCCCATAAAAGAAGCAGTGTCCCATGAATATCTGGCTCGTCAAAACCTTTTGAAATCTTTACACCATAATAATGTATTTGCGACTTGTTCTTAAAATATGAAAATCCTCCTAAATCTGGAAAATAATTTTCATAAATTTTTTTCAAAATATCATTGAAATATTCATTAATCTCAATATATTTATAACTATTATTAAGTTGTTTTGAGGATTTGTAAATTACATAAACTAAATCAACAATGTCGCAGCCAAAGTTTTTTGGACTATGATTTAAGCAAAAATCAATAATTTTTTTTGGATAATGTATTTCAAGATTAAGCCAATCCATTCCAGAAATAATTTTCATAGCACCATTTATTATCTCTGCTTCATTTTTTATTGTTCCCTTGAAATACATTCCAGTTTTCGCATCTGCTAGGTTATCTACAGTTTTTTGGAATATTTGTTTTAAATTTTCTGAATTTTCATTTTTTTGAGTCTCTAAAATAAACATTAGATTTGCTAATTGTGCACCTGATGTCCAAGGTGTAGACCAATCTAGTGTGTCAATATATTGTTGCAATTTATCTTCCTGAAGAAAATTCGAAAAATAGTTACTTCGATTGTTGCTGCCAATTTGTTTTAGTGTAGAAATAGCTTGTTTAGTTTCAGCAAGAATAAATTCATTTAAAACTTCTGACTTTGGTTTATATCTTTGTGGTTTTAAATATTTTTTTAAAATGTATTTAAAATTTACTAATAAAGGATTTCTGTTAAAACTTTTTACATAATTTTCATCTATAAAAGAATTGGATGGAAATTTTTTAAAATTACTTGTTTGGAAATTATTTATATAATCTATCCATTCAGATTTATCATCCCTTGTGTCAAATTCTCTTATTATGTGCAGAATCTTTATTGCATAACAAGAAAAACCAAGATTTAAAGATGTTCCACTTTTTGTACTTCCTTTTTGGACTGGTTTAAACTCAAACTGATTTTTAGATAAAGTATTTAAAAATTTTTTAACACCTTCTACAAAATTATCATCTATTGTATTCATAATCATGTCCTAGAGTTATTATTCTAATAGCGATGATAAACATAGTTTATGCTTGTGATAGTAATTACAATCAACAATTAAATAACTCAATAAACAGTATATTGAAACATTGCTCAGAAAATGTTTCTATATTTATCATTCATGATAAACCTGCTTCTTTCGAAGAAAGAAAATTGAAATTAATAAAAAAATTTCCTAATTTAAAAAGAATTGAATTGTTTTCAATTAACAAAAATGACATTAAATTTCCTAATTTAAAAAATAAACATGTCAGTGAGGCAACGTACTATAGGTTGTTTATAGAAGAACTGATACCATCTGAGGTTGACTTTTTGCTTTATTTAGATGCTGATATCATTTGTATTAAAAATTTAGCTGAACACTATAAACGAATTGTTGATCAATTAAAACAGTCAGAATATGTAATTGGTTGCAGAACAGAATTTCAACTAAATGACTCTAATCGAATAAAGTTTGAAAGCTTGGAGATGAATTCAATATCTTACTTTAATGCCGGAGTGATGTTTATTAATTTTAATAAATGGAGAAAAAACAACATAGGAAAGAAGTTGATTGAGAAACTAAACGATGATGATTTAGATTTAGAGTATTGGGATCAAGATTTGTTAAACAATCATTTTGATGGTAATTATATTGAAATTTATGAAATGTTGAACAAGCCTTTAAATGTTAAATGGGAAATGAATAGAAATGAAATTTGGTCTACAAGCGTATTGCTTCACTACCAAGGAAATTGTAAACCATGGAATATAAAATATGCATTTAATCGTCTATCTGTACATTATCACAATAATTCAATTGATACTTTAGGGAAATATCATTTACTAAGTAAAAATCGATTTTTTGATTTTTTTCATTTAGTTAAAAATTTAGTAAATATAAAATTCAGACATCTAAAGTCACCTGGAAAGTTTTATTTGACTGCTATAAGTACCCTTATATGGAAATCCAAATGAAAATTGTTGTATTTGGAGCAAATGGTTTATTAGGTTCATCTTTAGTTAATAATTTATCAAAAGATAAAAACTTTAAAATAATTCCTTCAACTAGAAACGAATTAGATTTATTAAACGGAAACAAAGTTAAAGAATTTATTCATGATATAAAGCCAAACGTTTTGATAAATGCAGCGGGTAAAGTTGGAGGAATATTATCAAATAGAAATTTTAAAGCTGATTTTATTATTGAAAACTCTTTAATTAATTTAAATATTGCAGAAGCCTTAAGATCTTATACAAACGTAGTAAATATTGCAATTGGAAGTAGTGCAATGTATTCACCAAATAATAAGATTCCTTTCGAAGAACACCAATTATTTACAGGAGAGCTCGATTCTAGCAATAGACCATATTCAATTTCTAAACTTACTAATTTTGAAATAAATAAAAGTTTGCATTCTCAGTATGGAGTAAACTACTTAAATTTAATTCCTACAAATCTCTATGGTCAAAATGATAACTTTAGTGAAACTACAAGCCATGTAATTCCAGGCCTTATTTATAGATTTCATAATGCAAAAATTCAATCTAACAATGAAATTAGTATTTGGGGATCAGGATTTCCAAAAAGAGAATTTCTTCATGTAGATGATTTATCTGAAGCAATAATTCATCTATTAAAAAATTCTATTTTTAACCAAACTTTCAATGTTGGCTCAGGGGAAGAAATAAGTATTAAAGACCTATCTGAATTAATTTGTAAAATCGTTAATTATAAAGGTGAAATTATTTTTGATCCAAAATACCCTGATGGTGCAAATAGAAAATTATTAAACTCAGAAAAAATTAACAACTTAGGTTGGAATAGTAAAATTAACTTAAAAAATGGATTGATGTCAACTTACGAATGGTACATAAAAAATTTATCTAATTAATTGAATTGTCCCATGTTGGGGAAAGCAAACCCTTTTCAATTAGAACTTTCTCTCTCTCCGCTTGAATTAAATCATCATGCACCATCATTTCAACTAATTCTTTAAAAGTAGTCTTGGGTTCCCATCCAAGTTTATTCTTAGCTTTACTTGGATCGCCAAGAAGAAAATCTACTTCATTTGGTCTTAAATACTTTTCAGAGGTTTCAACATAATCTTCCCAATTTAAATTAAGAGAACTAAAAGCTATATTTAGAAAATCTTTTACAGTATACGTTTCACCAGTTGCAATTACCCAATCTTCTGGATTGCTAAATTGTAACATTTTCCACATAGCTTCTACATAATCACCTGCAAATCCCCAATCTCTACTTGCATCTAAATTTCCCAAAATTAACTTAGATTGTGTTTTATGATAAATTCTCCCCAATGCCTTTGTTATTTTTCTTGTAACAAATGTCTCACCCCTTATAGGTGATTCGTGATTAAATAATATGCCATTTGAAGCAAAGATATTATATGATTCTCTGTAAATTTTAGTTATATTATGAGAGAATACTTTTCCTGCTGCATAAGGGCTCATAGGATTTAATTTTGATGTTTCGTTTAACTTAACTTCCTTATCTCCACCAAACATCTCAGAAGAAGAGGCTTGGTAAAATTTTACATCTTTTTCTAAGTGTTTAATAGCCTCTAAAAGAGAAAGTGTACCAAGAACACTTGTTTGAGATGTAAATATAGGATTTTCAAAAGAAACTTTAACATGTGATTGGGCTCCTAAGTTATAAACCTCATCCGGTTTAATTGATGTAATTAAACTTTGCAATGAAGCAGAATCTAATAAATCAGAGTAGTGTAAATTAAGTTGTCCACTTGCTTTATACTTTGAAATCAATTCATCTATCCTAAAAGTGTTAATACTTGATGATCTTCTTATAGTCCCGTGAACTGTGTAATCTTTTTCTAAAAGAAACTTAGACAGGTAATATCCATCTTGACCAGATATACCCGTTATAAATGCAACATTACTCATAGTTTTTAATTATATCTTTATATTTATTATCGGAAATAAAAATTCCTAAAAACATAAAAAAGAGTAAAGGATGTTGAACGCCATCCATAGTTATATCAAAAAGAGAAATTAAAAAAATAGGAACTATGAATGGTACTGCAATAAGCTTAGGTACTTTATTAGACAAAATTTTAAGTAAATTAAAGTAAAATACGATAAACAAAAATAAATACGCTATACCTCCTCTAGCTAAAATAGTAAAGAAGTGATTATGAACATGCTCGTTTAACCCATCTCTCCCTAATCTACCCGGAGCTTCAGGATCTGTCATTACTGGTATAATTTCATTAAAACCATATCCATAAGCAATATTTTTTTCTTCTATCATATCTTCTATAAGATCTTGCCAAATATCTAGTCTCCAATTAGTAGTTGGATCTTTTGACATTAACCTATTTCCTTGGAAGTAAAAAGACAAAAAAACTTGAGTTGTATCTTTATTATCATTTACTTTTTTTATAGAATCGCTAACTAAGGTTTCTGGATTATTTTCGGATAATAAAAAACTAAAGTCTGTTTCTGCCACTCTTAAATATGATCCCATAAAGAGAATTAAAGATATTAAAAATGTTACTATGATTTTTTTTCTTGAAATATACCTCCACGCTTTTAAATAGAATAAAAATATGACTGCTGACAATAAATAAGAAATGAAAGCTGCCCTACTCATATACTGAAGCAAAGGAAGTATCAAAGAGCTCAATATTAAAATATATCGAAATATAACAAGATTATTGTAAAAATAAATAACAATACAAATAGCAATTACAGAAATTAATACTATATCTGCACCTTTTGTGTATTGAAACTTATCAGAGTATTTTTTAAAAAAATCAATAAATATATTTGGATAATTTCCAGTATTAAAAACATAAAGAATAAAAGGGATAACTACAAAAACTTTAAAATAATTAATTACTTGGTATTTTTTTTGAAATACATATCCAAGATATAAACTTGAAATTATCCATACAAAAGAAGAAGATTTAAAAATATATACATTAGAAAAATTTGATTTATGGAATAGAAATAAACCTAACGTAAATATAAGGACTGCAAAATACAAATTATTCATGCTTTTAAATTCGTAAAAATAACTTTTACTCAAAAGAACTAAAAAAGCGAAAACTGCTAAAAATCCAACATAAATTTCACCAATTCTAAAACCAAAAATGCTGACACCTAGAAATGATCTAGTAAAAATACTTACTAAACAAATATTTGTAAATACTAATAAAATAACAAAAGCATCAAATTTATTTTTAATCATTTTAAAATAACCTCTTCAGAGCGAAAAAATATTTGTTATATAATTTTAAATTTTGAGGAATAATTCTTTTGTCTTTATAACTACTTTTTGAATCTAACATAGATGTAAATAAATTTTCATATTCTTCACACATAATAAAAGAATTGTAAGGGTAACTTTTTATTTTTTTGAGATAATAAAAATAATTATCATACATTTCATTTAATTTTTCTAGAAAATTTTCTGGATTAAATTCAACCCCGTAATTTATACAGTATTCAGGAATCCCACCACTGTTTATAAATAATAGTGGTAAACCACATTGTGCTGCCTCTATATGGTGGTTTCCTGATGGTTCATTCAAAGACCCTGTTAGGTAAACATCGTGTTTTTTAATTTCAGTTGCAAGATCTAACCCACTCATAGGTAATATGTGTTTAGAATTTTTAAATTCGAAATTATCAGGCAAATTACCAATGTAAGTGAACTCAAATTTTTCTTTGTAATCATCATGTGTCAATAAGCTATCTAATTGAGAGTAAGTATCAAAACCTTTATTCCAGTTAGCTCCCCAGTGATGAGTTACAATTTTCATTTTACTCACTCCATTCCAAGGAACATTGTTAACAGAGTTAAAAATATCTTTATTTGCTCCAGCCATAATCACATTTAAATTATTATTCGACAACCCATGACTAATATATAAATCTTTCAACCAACTACTTACAAAAATAGTCCCATCAGCAATTTGGTTTGCAGATATTAAATAATCATTTACATAATCTGTCTGCTTTCTTTCATCACACTCATTTATCCTGTGGATAACAAGTGAATTAGAATTTATATGTTTTAAGTAGTTAAATACATCAATATGAGTGAAGGCAGAAGACTCAGAAGTTTTTCTAGGCTCTGTTATAAGGATTATGTCTAAGTCATCTTGTTTTAGATCAAAGTACACATCATGGCCTCGAGACTCTAAGTAATTTTTTAGATTAATAGCAAAAAGATTGCCACCGCCCCATGGACCGTCTTTAATTTTTGTTCCAATACTAACTTTCATATAATTTCTTCAACATATTGTCAAACTTGATTAATCCGTTAGGTAAAGTATGTTCTTGAACTTTATTGAATGCATAGCTGACATCAGGGATTGCACTATGAAAATTTTGCATATCAAAAATTGAGTTCTTACTTAATATTTTAGAAGCGTAACCAACATTAGTTGAGATAATGGGTGTTTTTGTTATTGCGGATTCAAAAATAGCTCTTGGACCACCTTCAACTCTAGATGAAACAATATACAAATCTAATATATTATAAAGTTCATTTAACTCCTCAAAATTTACATTTTGAAAATATTTATATTCAATATTCATTTTTTTTAGGTTGTGAATTAAAAAATCTCTTCTGTAACCACTAAGTATCACATGAATATTATTATTTTTTTTTGATAATTCATTTATGATTTTTAATAACCTATCAGGACCTTTAGATAATTTGGGTAAGCTTGTGTCAAAACCTTCACTGTCTCGTTGAAACGATCCTATAAAATATTTATTTTCATCTAAATCAAATTTTTTAAATAAATTAGTCTTATTTTCAATGTAAAAAAATTTACTTTGATCAATCCAAAAAGGAATATTTATTGTAGGTTTTGTTGTAAATTTTTTTAGTGTATCTTCAGTTTGATCAGAAATCACATGATATATGTCTATATATCTATCTAACTTTTTAAACTTTTCTTCACTTATTGAATCAAACTTATCTAAATCAATATGGTGTACAGTACAGACTACCTTTTTATTTTTAAGTAGAAAATTATTTTTTGTTTTCCAAGTCCATGGTGAAATTATCCACACAACATTTGAAGTAAATACGTTGTTTCCAATTTCTAAACTTGTGTACTGTTTAAATTCGTTTATAAAATTATCTACCACCCAATTTTCTTTGGGATTATTAATAAATAATTTAATTTTCATTTTTCAATGATAAAACATTAGGCGAAATATCTTTTTTAACACAATCAGAAAAATATTTTTGTTCATCTAAATAAACTATTGAAATTCTTTTTCCTAAATCGTTTAATACATATGTAGGCTTCCTATAATTTTTTACTTTATATTTTTTATTTATAACATCAGTTATAAATTTATAGTCTTGTGAATAATAAAAATTTTCATTGTAGCCACCAATAGAATCAAATACCGACTTCTTAAACATTAATGTTCCATGAATAAACGGGTTCTTAAATTTATAAATTAGTTTTGGAGAGAAGTAGTTGGAAATTTTGGGAATATTTCTTTGATTAGAAATTAGTTTTGCTCTAGTTCCAATTAAATCTAATTTATATTTTTCCATAAGCTCAACTTGATCTTGAAACCGAAAATTCATACTAGAATCATCAGCATCTTGTCTAGCAATTAACTCTCCTGCAGATTGTGAAATCAATAAATTTAGAGACTTTGTTAATCCTAAATTTTTTTTATTCTTAAAAAGTTTTATTCTTTGATCTTTTTTTGAATACTCAGTACAAATTTTAAAAGTACCGTCTGTTGAACAATCATCCATAATTAAAAATTCAAAATTTTTGTAAGTTTGATTTAAAACACTAGATATTGCTTTCTCAACTGAATTTTCGTTATTGAATGTTGACATAACAACTGAAATTAATTTTTTTTTATGATTCATTTAAAATTTTTCTAAATTCAGTAATATATTTTTCTATTGAAAAATTTTTATTGTAATATGACTTATTTATTTGTGTAATTGTTTCAATATTTTGACTGTTGTACACTTCTATAATTTTATCTTTTAGACTCTTGTAATCAAACTGAGTAAATAAAAATGGGTACTCTTTAGGAAAAAAAGAATCAATTCCACCATACTGCGGCATTATTATAGGTATTAGGTTCTGAATACACTCATTAATAATATTTGGATGACCTTCGTAAAGTTTAGTTGCTGAAACAAAAAACTTAGCATTAGAAATATATTTAACAGTTTCTTTATGGGAAATTCTAGAAACTATTTCAATATTTTTAAATCTTTCATTTTTAAAATACTCTAATAAAGGACCATCACCAATTATTTTTAGCTTTAAATTATTGATTTCATCTGATACCGCAACCCAACAGTTTACTAAATCTAATACTCCTTTTTCTTCAGAGAGTCTTCCAGCATAAACAGCGTATTCAGATTCATTAACATCTTGAAATTCATCATTATTAAGATCTTGAGTGGGATTGAAGAGTACTTTAGTTCTTATCCTGCCTTTAAAACTATTTTTTATATAATTTTCATGAAAATTTGATAAAGTTAAAACCGTTAAATCTTTTTTAAGTAACCTACTTAGAGATTTTGAGTAATTTGTGGCAAGAATAGATTTAAGAGTTGAGTCATCATAGCATTTATTTTTTATTCCCTCTATCCTCCCATTTTTATTACAACCATGACATGCCTTATTAGGTTTTGATGAGAGATAATGCAATCCATTGATACAATCAAATCTAAAATTATGCAATTTAATTAATACTTTAATGTTTTTCTTAATAACTATATTGACCAGATAATTAGAAAGGTTAAACCATGTATTGTGAAAATATACTACATCTGGATTAAATTCATTTATTAATTTGTCAATTTTCGACTCTATACTAAAGTTTCTATTTAATGAAAGTGTAATTAAACTGCTTGCAGAAGAAGAATTCTCAGTATAAAAAGTTTTTACAGTAAAATATTTTTCTAGAATTTTTACTTCGTTATCAACTGCAACATCCTCTCCACTAGTTTGTCTATACTTATTGTGAAATACCAATATTTTCATATAATTAATGTTAATTAAGAAAAGTAATTTAATTTGAAAGTTTTAGTTATTCTGACATTTGATTCAAGTTTAAACACATGGCTTGAATCTGGAATTTTAAGTAGAGAAATAAAACTCTACGAACAATTAAATAAAGATTTTGGTATAGAATTTACTTTCTTAGAATTTACAAATCATAATAATCTTAAGTTAATATCAGACTACAAAAATCTTAACACGTACAGTTTTTATAAAAATTACAAAATGCCTAAAAATAAAATAGTTAAGTTCATCAAATCTTTTTTTGTAGCTTTAAAAATTTCAAAAGATTTTAAAGACTTTGATTTAATTAAAACTAATCAACTGAACGGATCATGGGTTGGAATTATTTTAAAGTTTAAAAACAAAATACCTCTGTATGTTCGAACTGGTTATAACCACTATGATTTTGAAATATTAAATAAAAAAAATATTTTGAAAATTAGCTTTATCAAATTAATTACAATATTTGCTTTGAAGTATTCAGATACTTATTCTGTCTCAAGTGTTAGAGACCATGTAAATATTAATAAAAATTTTAAAAAGTTTATTAATAAAGACATAGAGATTTTGCCAAATTGGGTAAATCATAAAAAACAATTTAAAAATCTAGAAAATCGTTTTAATAATAAAATTATGATGGTGGGTAGATTAGAGCATCAAAAAAATTATTTAGATCTGATTACCCAATTAAAAGACTCAAAAATAGAAATTGTAATATTTGGCGAGGGTAGTTTAAAGACTCAAATTTCTAATCATGCTAAAAAAAATAATGTAAAAATTACTTTTAAAGGACTAATAGACAATCTAGAACTTGATAAGACTTACGAAGAATTTATTATTTATGTAAACAATTCTTTATTTGAAGGTAATTCAAAATCAACCATAGAAGCAATGAACAGTGGCTGTGTAGTGTTTGCAAAAAATATTCCAAATAATTATGAATTAATTGATGATGGAAATGACGGTTATTTGTATGATCAAATAAATATGAAATTATTAAATAAAGTTTTACAAACTCCAGAAAGTTATGATTATATTTCAAAAAATGCCAACTTAAAGATTTTTAAAAACAGCCTTGAAAATTATGTAATTAAAGAATTCAGTATATACAAAAAGTTAATAAGTTAATTATAAATTTTTAAAGTATTAAATATTTTTTCAGCACATTCCTGAGCATTGTTCTTTGTTGTATCTATCTCTAACTCAGGGTTTTCTGGAATGTCAAATTTTGCATCTATTCCAGTTATGTTTTTAACAACTTTATTTTTTGAAGCATATAAGTTTTTCGTATCTCTATTTATGCATTCTTCTAAAGGAGTGTTTATAAACACTTCGTTAAATTCATCAAATTCATACAAAGATCTGGCAAAATCTCGACTTTCTTTTAACGGAGAAACAGTAGCAACAATAGGAATAACCCCTGAGTTTGAAAGAATTTTAGATATATGAGCAATTCTTCTATTATTTTCTAGTCGATCACTTTCACTAAAACCAAGATCTTTATTAATAGTTAACCTAAGATTATCTCCATCCAAAATGTAAAATGGAATCTTTTTTGAGGAAAGTAATTCTCCAAGAGATTTGGCTATTGTGGATTTACCAGATGAAGGCAGTCCTGTTAACCAAACGCAGGGCTTAGATTTTTTATTGAATTGCTCTATATCTTCATGTAAAACTGATGAACCTCTATCTAATTTATAATCAACATAACCAAAAGCAAGTGATTCAAAAGTATACTCATCAATTACTTGAAATGATGACAGGAAATAATCATCTTTATAATTTTTTAGAATATTTTTTTCCTGTAATTCTACTGTTAAAGTCGCAATTGAATTTTTAACTACATCAAAAGTTTCATCTATCTTTGAAACAAAACCTTTTATTGATTTATTTCGAAATTTAAAAATATACCTTTTAGTTTTTATCAGATTACTATCTGAGCACCAAATTAATTTAACTTTTATTGAATCTGTTAATTCAGAAAAGATATTTTTATTTGATAAAAAATCGCCTTTCGATACAGAAATTTCTTTATCAAGTACAATTACCAAATTTTTGTATTTTTTTGTACTTTGCACCTCATTTAGGTCAGTAAACATTTTAATTAAGTTACTTTTTTCTCCAGTGTGAGTATTGTAAATTGTCTCACCAATCTCTAAATCAAGACCAAAATTTTCAACATAATAGTGTCTTTTAGATTCAATAATTTTTGAATTTTTTACTAACAATAAGTTTGATTTTGAAAAATTATCTTTAACTTTTATATTAGAAATAGCATCCAGGATATTTTTTGAATCAAATTTTGTTAAATTCTTTGAATTTGAAGTTATATTTTCACCTTTTAATGCTGAGATAGGTATAAATTCAATTTCTTTATCTTCACTAATTAATAATGATAAATCATCTTTTATTTCAGTAAATATCTCACTTGAATAATGTATTAAATCCATCTTGTTTATACAAAATATTACGCGCGAAATATTATTAAAAAGATTTAAAATCTCAATATGTTTTTGTGTTTGACTTGTAATTCCCTTACTTGCATCAACTAACACTAAAGCTGCTGTTGCATGTGTAGCAGCATTTGCCATATTTTTAGTAAATTCTGTATGTCCAGGAGAATCAATAAGCCTAATTATTTTGTTTTTTAAAATAATATATTTAAAAGCAATATCTATGGTTATACCTTGTTCTTTTTCATCAATTAATCCATCTAATAGCAATGCATAATTTAATTGAGTTTCTGCATTATCATATTTTTTACTTATTTCTTCAAGATATCTAGATTGGTCAACAAGAAGGTTGTCTGTTTCATAAATTAATCTACCTAGCAAAGTTGATTTGCCATCATCAACGCTGCCACATGTCATTAAATTTAATATTTCCATTAAAAATAACCTTCTCTTTTTTTTAATTCCATACTGCCCAATTGATCATGATCAATAAGCCTGCCGTTTCTTTCTGAATACTTTGTAGTTTTTATTTCATCAATGATTTGATCTAAAGTAGTAGCATTGCTTATAGTTCCAGCAGTTAGTGGATAGCATCCCAAAGTTCTAAATCTTACTTTCCTAGTTTCTACAATATCATTTTTAGCAATTGGTAATCGTTCGTCATCAACCAAAATTATTTGCTCATCTTTAATTAATACTTTTCTATCATTAGCAAAATATAGATTGACTATTTCTATATTCTCTCTTTTTATATATTCCCAAACATTTATTTCTGTCCAATTACTTATTGGAAACACTCTGAAACTCTCATCCTTTTTTTTATATGTATTGAAAATATTCCAAGGTTCTATTCTTTGATTCTTTGGGTCCCATCTATTATTTACGTCTCTGTGAGATAGAATTTTCTCCTTTGAACGACTCGCTTCCTCATCTCTCCTAGCTCCACCGTAAACAAAATCATAATTTCCTTCTACTAATGCTGCTTTTAAAGCATCTGTTTTCATAATATCTGTATATTTTTCATTGTTAAAAGGAGTAACACCCCTTCTTTCGCCTTCTAAATTTTTAAAGACTTTAAGATCAATATTGTATTTTTTGGTGATATTATCCCTAAAAGAAATCATCTCCCTAAATTTCCACCCAGTATCTATATGTAAAAAAGGGATAGGTATTTTTGCAGGATAAAAAGCTTTTCTAAATAAATGAAGAAGTACAGATGAATCTTTGCCAATAGAATACAAGACTACTGGGTTGTCAGATTCTCTATATGTATCATGAATAATTGCTATTGCTTCATCTTCAAGAATTTTTAGATGGTTATTCAATATTTTCTCTCTTTGATATTCATCCTTATACAAACTATTTTTTAATTATTCTTTTATATAGTTTATCTATATTTGTATATTTTAGACTCTTAATGTTGGATACTAAGTTGGGAGATTTAATAACATTTTGAAACCACCAGTCTATAGTTAAAACACTCAATGAATCTAAATTCATATCTATTTTTTTATCTAGAAAGTTATTTAATTTTTGTTCTGTAATTTCTTCAAAGTTTTTATATTGTAGGTAATTCTTAATATGTAGTTTAGAGTAATCATATGTTGAGTCGATAATAGGTACAGCTCCAAAATATAAACCTTCCCAGAATCGATGTGTATCTAATCCCCAACCTGGTGGGGAAAATACAAAATTTGAATGACTTAATTGTTTGATATAATTATCTTTAGATAGATAAGAAGAATTATTTACCCAATCAATATTTTCAAAATAGTTTTTAAGTTTTTCTCTGGCATCAATATTTGTTTCGGGATTGAAATTTAACATAACAAGGTTTTTAAACGAAATCTCAAATTTAGAATTAAAAAATTCCTTACAATCTTTTGGTATAATATTTAAACCTGAATAATTATTAGCAAGACCTAAAGGAATTTCTATCAAATTTTCATTTTGATACTGTACATTAACTGAATACCATCTTTTCACACATTTAGGTTTTAAATTGAATAATTTCTTTGAAATTGGATAATCACTTTCATGTGTAATAATTGATATATTTCTAAAGTTTTTAACTTTTCTTAATATAGAAAACAGTTCAAATAAAAAATCTGTTTTACAAAATATCAAATCACCATCTTTTAATTTAAATGAATTCAGTCGGTAAATTATAAAATCTTTAGTTTGTTTTAAAACAGTATGGTCTGTTTTAATTATTTCTAAATCTTTATACTGTTTATGGGTTAAAACTTCAGCGAATACTAGATTACATTTACGAGCAAAATTGTACCCGGTTAAATATTCGCTATGTTCAAGTTGCTGATGAAAGTTTTGAAGAACATTTTTATAATTCATTTAAAATAATATTAAACATGAATAAAAAAATTTAAAATAAAAAAATGTTAAGTAAATCCAAAAAATTTATCTTTATTGAAATTTATAGATCAGGAAGCAGGAGTGTGATTAAAGCAATTGACGAGTACGAATACAAAGAAAATTTTTATGAAAAATTAACCAAAAAAGCAAATAGTATTACAAATTCATATACTTTTAAAGAATTACCTGGTAAACATTCAACATATAAAGAATATTTACTTTATCTTAATAAAAAATACTACAAATACTATAGTTTTGCATTTAGTAGAAATCCTTATTCATGGCAGGTCTCAATGTTTCACTATATGAAAGAACAAGTAAATCATCCTCAGCATGAAATTATTAAAAAATTTACATTTGATGAATATATAAGTTGGAGATGTAATTTTGATTTTAACCTTCAAAGCAATTTTATTTTTGATGAGCAAGATAAACTGCAAATTAGTTTTTTAGGAAAGCTAGAAAATATCAATAACGACTTTGCAGATGTTTGCAAAACTATAAATATAGATAACAAATTACCTCATATTAATGAATCGAAACATGTTGAATTTAAAAATTATTATTCATCTAAAAGTGAGAAACTTATATCAAAATTCTATGAAAAAGATTTTGACTTGTTAAAGTACCGAAAAAAACTTTATACCTAATTACAGCTCTTTAATAAGCCTAAATCCTTCATGAATTTCAATTTTTAAATGTGAATCGTATTCAAAGTCAAAAGGATTGTGAGTAGCATTAAGTATTGTTACATTTGAATTTTTAAGAATTTTAAAAATTAATTTTTTTGATTCTATATCTAAATTTGAAGTTGACTCATCAAGTAATAAAAATTCAACATTTGACAAAAGCGATCTGACAAATGAAATTTTTTGTAATTGGCCTGAGGAAAGTGAGTCTCTGTTTATTAGTTTTTCTAAATTATAATTTTCCTCTTCATTAAATACATTAAACTCTCGAAGTAAATCTAGCATTTTTGTATCTTTGATTGACTTATCATTACCGTACAAGAGATTATCTCTCAAATTTCCATTCATAATCAATGGATTAACTCCTACATAGCCAAAACTATCAGTATTTACTGTAATTTTTCCTTTTTGAGGAAATAAGATTCCTGCTGATAAGCCTAATAGTGTACTTTTGCCTGATCCATTTGGTCCAGTAATTATAGTATGTTCTCCTTTTTGAATTTTAAAATTTAAATCTTCAAAAATAGGGCTTTTACTTTTGAAATACTGAAAACTAACGTTTTCGAAAATTACAGTGTCTTCTAAATAAGAATCTTCATTAAAAATAAAATTTTCAGCATATTGGCTTTCTTCATTATCTTTAATAACTTTATATAATTCCTTAAAAACCACATGTTGATTAGCTACCAACATTAATATACTATTAAAGTTTGAAAGTTCTTGAAAAGCTCTTAACATTATTCCTATAAAATCAAGAGTAACTTTTGAAGCAAGACCAAAAAAAAGCAATAAAAAAGATAGAATCAGATAAGTTGAAGAAGTTGGTATGCTTGTATTTAGAAGACCAACCTTAACATTATTAATGTTTGCTTCTCCATATTCATCTAATAATTTTTTAAACTCTTTAACTTCATAGTCAATTTTTTTAACTAGCTTTATTAGAAATAGATTGTCTAAAACATTATTAATATGATTATTATATTTTTTTTGAGTTACAAAATTAGTATGCTGATACCTCCTACCTCTTATTACAAAATATCTTGTTGGAATTAATATCAAAATAGCACCTAATGAAAAGATGCCTAAAATTGTCAAATTTGTAAGAAAAAGATAAAGTATGTAATATATTACCTGCAGAATCGTAACTGTAATCTTTGCTAAGTTTCCATATACGTTCGCAACATTAGAACCTACTCTCTCAACATAAAATAGAGCATCTGCTCTAGATATGTTTCCTTTTGTAAATACTTCTTGTAACATATAGGCTTTTAACCCTTTATCTATATCAATTTGTAATTTTGTAATATTCAATTGTTGAAGATAATTTGATTGAAACCTTAAAGCAATAAAAATTGGTAATAAAAAACGTTTATCCTTGAGCAATACAAACAAAATATTGGAATTTTCATCAATTGTCTGAAAAAAAGATGCAAAACTAACAATTATTACAATATCAAGACCAACAGCAATGTTAAGTAAAAATATAGAAATTAAAACTCTAAATTTTTTATGCTTTATCCCTGTAAGTCTTGATACATAAACAATATCTTTGTAATATAAAAAAAGCTTACTTATAAAATTTAACTTCATAAAAAAACAACCAGTATGAGTATTTTAACTATGTATGGTTATTTTACTTGTCAAAGATGAATTAACTATAATTGCATTGAGGTAATATTTAAAATTATAATTAATAAATCAAATCAAATTAATAAGGTTATAAAAAAAGCAATAACTTTAAATAAGGGTTTTTCTATTGGAAAAATTGGCAATGTAGAGTCTGTAAATCTTGAAAATTATTTACGTGGATACGCTCAACCAAAAGGAATTGAACTTTTTGTTAATGCTGGAATTTATATTGAAAATTCAACGGATTATAAAGATTGGTCTGAAAAAATTTTATCTGCAATATTAAATCAGGATTATATTTTAGATTGGAAACTTAATGATAAAACCGAACTAAAAAAAATTGTAACAAATGTAAAAAAATTTAAAAAGTTTGAGGGATTAGAACCGTTTATTTTAAAAAATAAAGGTTGGCATTACCATCTTTCTGATAAAAAGATACTGACTGTATCTCCTTTTAGTTCATCAATCATAAAGCAAGCTAAATTATTTGAAAAGATTTGGCCGGAAGCTAAATTAGGAAGTGTTAGCACAATTACCACTCCTCACTCAGATGCAATAACAAATAAAAAGCCACAATCTTGGAAAATAAAACTCGATAATATATTAAGTGAACTATCAAATACTAAATTTGATGTAGCTATTGTTGGATGTGGAGGGTTATCACTTATGATTTGTGATGAAATCAAAAAAATGGGTAAAACTGCTATTCATTTAGGTGGTGCTACACAAATTTTATTTGGCATTAGAGGTAAGAGGTGGGATATAGATTTTAGCAAACATCAATGGTATGGAACAAAATATTGGATAAGACCTTCAGCTAGTGAAACACCTATCAATAAAATTTTGGTTGAAAAGGGTGCTTACTGGTAAATCTACTTTTTTTTGATTTTTTATAATATTTATCTTGTAAGCCGAATGCATTATATCCAAATTGATCTTGGTTTAAGTTTCTAATTTTATTCAGAATAAATTTTGGATGTTTATCAATACTAATTTTTTTATTGTGTTTTCTATATCTTTCTTCAATCATTGTAAACCAAGTTTTAAATGCAAGTTCTGGATCTGAACCGTCTTCTTCACCCCAATCACCGAAGTAACTGAACCATGCTCTTGCAAATCTTGCTCTATCATGTTTAATTATTTCCTTTGTTTTGAACATACAGTCATAGTTCCATAGTTTAATTTTTGAAATAGGTACATCTTTTGGTTTAATTTCTATGCCATCAATTGTTGGTAAGCATAAATCTCCACCCCCATTTAATTTAATTTTTGGAAAATATTTTTTATTGTAAGCAATGACAATATTGGATTTTATAGAATATCGATCTGGAGTGAAAAATTGACATTTTGGAAATGCAACAGCTGGCTGATTAAAGTTTTTTGCTAGATATTTTCTTAGATTTGAAAAGTCTTTTTCATGAAAAAAATAATCTAAATCCATTCTAATTACCCAATCGCCTGTTGCTTTTTGAAAACTTTCATTAAACATTTTACCTATGTAGTCCCAGCTAAATTCAGATGGCCAGCTCTCACCACTTCTTACTACTTCGTCAGCAAGCTCGTTGTAGCATTGTAAAGCTTCTACCCAAGGATCCATTCTTTCTTCAGGATTTGTGTAAGTAGTACAAATAGACAATTTAAAACTCATTTAGAACATTATATATTTTATATAAAAAATTAGTTAAATCATTAACTTATCGATTTATCTAAAACTTATTAATTTCAATTAGTTATATAAAATAAAGATTATGAAAAAATTAGGGATAATCATATCAGCTTACAAAGCAGACAAGTTTATCATTGATTCCATAAATTCCTTAAAAAATCAAAAGATTCCAGATTTTTGGGATATTGAATTTTTTATAGGTGTAGACGCTTGTAGTAAAACACACAAAATTTTAAAAAAAAATAAAATTACTCATTATCTTTCTAATGTAAATGTTGGGACATATATTATTGCTAATTCTCTATTGAAAATTGCCAAAGAAAATAATTGTGATATGTTTCTTAGATTTGATGCAGATGATGTTGCAAGTGAAGATTTTTTGCTTAAGGGAATCAAAAGCTGTGAAGAAATAGAGTATGTTAGAACAAGTTATTACAATACAGACGAAAATCTCAACAATATTGATAAATCAAACCTTGTTGATGCAATCGGAGTAGTATTTTTTACAAATCACATTTTAGATCTAGCTGGTGGTTATAAGGACTACAGAATTGAATGTGATACTGATTTTATGAGAAGAATTGCACAAAAAAATTATTTTGGGGTTATAGAAGTAGACAAACCAATTTTTTTAAGAAGAAATCATAGAAAATCTTTAACTAATAGTTTCAATACTCGAATAAATTCAAAAAAAAGAATCCAACTTAGGAAAAAACTCTCACAGGAGGCTAAAAATAAAATAAAGGTTGATAACCCTAAAACTATTAATCTTCAAATATATAATTTCGATTAAGTATTATTTAACAAACTTTTAAATGACTTTCTTAGAAACAATCTGTTTAGCATCTCATTATTTTTTGTATTAAAAAACCAGTAGTTTCCTCGGATTTTTTTTACAAGTTTAAAACCATTTGAAGTTAATATTTGTTTTAATTCGCTATCTCTTTCAATGTCTTTTTGGTGAGCTTCAATAATCATTAAAATTATTGGTATTTGAAAATCAATAGATTTAATAACCTCAAGTTCAGAACCTTCAGTATCTATCGATACAATATCTAGATAATTAAATTCTGTAGAATTAATTAAATCTTTGAGCATTCTATTTTCAAGTTTATATTTCTCCCATTCTGGAAATCTATTTAAATCAGTTGAAATATTATTCAAAACTCCAGCTTCTAAATTTTCACCAATAAACAATGTTTTCTCAGAAGCTGAGTCAGTAACAACACAGTTAAACAATGTATCGTTTGGTCGGTTCTTTATCAATTCCTTAAAGTAATTTGTTTGTGGCTCTATCAAAATTCCATTAAATCTATTCACTTCATTTAATGTTAAGGTATTGCTAAATAGCTTTCCATCGCAGGCTCCTATTTCTAAATATGTACCTTTTTTTGTTTTATCTAAATCAAAAAAATTATATATATACTTATCTTCATTTTGTTGAGAATAAAATTTTAAATTAAAATATTTAAATCTGTACTTAAACAACAATTTAAAGTTTATTTGTAGATTATCAAACTTAATTTTAAAAAATAATTGTATAGAAAAATCTTTATATCTCCAATACAATATTTTAATAAAATTTAGTTTCTTGTTATATTTTAATTTTTTAAGTGAATAAAACATAAAATTTTCTAAATTTAAAAAGATCAATCCATTACGTATTGAAACTTGTCAATGTAAGCATTCAAATCTTGGATATTATAACTTTTTGATACAATGAATACAGCTTGACGTTCATTAGTTTTAATTGGTTTTTCAAATTGTTCAACAATTTTATATTTTTTTCTTTCAACATAATCGTCAAATAGTATAACTGCTCCTGCATTTGCATTTTTCAGAGTAGTTAAAAAAGTAGCAACTCTGAATCTTCCATCTATCAAAATAAAATCTGGTTTTTCAAATTGTTCCCAAATAAAATTGAAATAATTTTTGAAGTTTTCTGCTTTTGAGTAATCAATTGGCCAACCCCAGCGACCAGTTTCTCCAACATCAACATAATTCAAATTCAGCAGAGATCTATTTTTTATAGATTTTTGCACTTTAGTTGACCATTCTTTTGAAGTTTCAACACTATAAGTTTTTTTAGATAAAACATCTACAGAATACAAAGTCGAGTAACCTGAACCATATTCTCCATAAACTTTGCAATTCTTTAAGTATTCCAAAAAATAATCATTAAAATTATTAAAAAGTTCTACATTAATATTTTTCAGATTAAAATTGTACTGATTATTGTCTCTGTTTTGTTTTTTATCAAGTTTTCTTACAATTCTTTTAAACAAAAATTGAGGTAAAAAAGATAACATTTTTAAATGCATGTAATTAATCTAAACTATTTTATTAAACTATAAAGCAATATATTAAAAAAAATTTAAATATGATTAAAAATGTATTTGTTTTGAATACTGGAAGATGTGGTTCGTTAACTTTCTCAAAAGCTTGTAGTCATATTATTAACTATACATCGAGTCATGAATCTTTAACGGGTGAATTAGGAAATAATAGATTCAATTATCCTAATTTTCACATTGAAGTTGACAACAGATTAAGCTGGCTTTTAGGAAAACTCGATAAATATTTTGGTAATGATGCTTTCTATGTTCATCTTAAAAGAGATAAATTTCTTACCGCAAAAAGTTTTGAAAAAAGAGCTGGCAAAGGAATTATGAAAGCTTATGAAGGTGACGGAATTTTAATGGGCTCAAATGAAAAAGATAAATTTAAGATTGCACTTGATTATGTTGAAACTGTAAATTTAAATATCTCATTATTTTTAAACAATAAATCAAATAAAATGGAGATTAACATAGAAAATCCTTTCGAAGACTTCATTTTATTTTGTAATAAAATCAATGCAGTAGGTGATTTGGATAAATCTTTGAAAGAATTTCAAACTAATCACAATAAATCATAATATTTAAATAAAAATTTACCTTAAAATTATTTTTAATTTTGATTTCCAAAATTTTAAATTTAAGTAAAGACTTAAGAAATCATAAATGTAATTATTTAAAAATTTATATCTCAAACTGTTTTGCAACACCTTTTTTTTTGAAATAAGAAGATTATTAATATACAAAGCATCTCCATAACTTCCCCCTTGTTTGTTTGGGAAAACTTTCATTATTTTTTTATTTTGAGAAACTAATGAAAAGTTATTTTTATTTAAGAATTTATTTAAATTTTTATACAAAACTTGATCGAAGTATCCCTCAAAATTTGAAAATTCAGTGACTATAAATTTGAAAGAATTTAATTTTTCTTCAAATCCTCTTAGAACTTCCAATTCATAACCTTGTGTATCTAATACAGCTATATCAATATTTGAATAATTGAAATTAGAGTACTTTTTAACTTCAATAAGTTTTTTATTGCTAAATGAAATTTTAGACTCCCTAGGTTGAAGCAATGACGTGCTTCCAGAGTCATCATCTACTCCTTTATCTGCAATATATATTAATTTTTCAGAATCTTGACTTCCCAAAGCATATTTATGCAAAACAAAATTTTTTTTTCCGTCAATCTTATATAAAATTTCTTTAGCAAACTCTTCAACAGGTTCAAAAAAAATAACTTTTTTTAGATTTAATGTTTGATAAAAATCAACTTCTTGACCAATATGTCCTCCAATATGAACTAGTGAATCTATATCTGAATAACTTAGTGCTTTAGTAATTAGATTATTCAATCTGTGGCCATAGGCAGAATCGAACTGCCGACCCCTTGTTTTTCAGGTAAGGGCAAACCATTTGAACTTAGCTAAGTATAACTTATTTAGTTTGATTTTACGCTCGCTGCAAACAGGCTCTATATCGCAGTGAGCGTAGAATAAAACACTATTCAACAGTGAGCGTGTCACAGTTTTTTGAGGATCAAGAGTTCAAAAGAGTCGTTATCTTACATAATGAGAAAGTCTATAAAGTATTATCTTGATTCAAGAATAAAAAGTCCTTGATAGTCTTTAAAAAAATTGTTTAAAAAAATAATTGCCTCTTCTTGTTTCATATCTAATAGGACATCGACATCAGAATTGTAAGAGAACTTTTCTTTTCGGTCCAATTTATTCATATATCCATCTTTATAAAATTCCGCAACTGTCAAATTTTGAAACTCTAAATTCATTTCTTTTGGAATGAAAATTGCATTGTTGTATACAACAGTATAAAGTTTGTAATCAAATTTACTTACTTCTTCAAATGCAGCTTGTAGTGAACAACCAAAAAAATGGTCTCCTTTCCAAAAATGGTTTTTATCATAAGTGACTGTAAAATATATAGGAGGGGGTATTTTTTCATTTATTTCCATAGATATTATTTTGGGTCGATAAGATTCTAAGAGCTTTTTAATTACAAAAAGGTCGTAAGAATCAATATCTAAATTTAAAATATCAAAATTTTGAGGTACTTCAAATTCATTTAACAAATCAAGTATGTTTAATGGAGTTACTTTTGTTTTAGATAAATGTGCATTCTGGAAATTCTTGTAAATATATTGCATTTTTTTAAATTTTTTATCGTCTAATTCAACTGAAAGACCTGAAAAATTTTTGCTTCTCGCAAATGGAAAAGTGGATGAAGAAGACCAACCATCAGAAGCTCCTATATCAACATAGTATCCATTACTTATATTCAGCTCTGCACATATCTCTAAAAGTTTTTTTGCTTCCCCATGACCTTGAACATCAAAGTCAAAATTTTTGATTAGAATGTTAACATATCTTCTCTGTACCCAAAAAAGTATCAATCTTCTTATAGTTATTCTTATTATTTCTGGGACATATTTTCTATACCAATACTTTATTTGTTTTCCAATTTGCTTCACAGGTTAGATTTTAACAATAAAGTAAAGAATTTACTTAGTATAAAAGTAGGAATGTCGGAGTTTTGTCAGAGTTTTTAGTTAAATTGAAAAATTTACTTGTGGCCAGAGGCAGAATCGAACTGCCGACCCCTTGTTTTTCAGATAAGGGCTAACCTTTTGACCTTAGCTAAGTATAACTTATTTAAGTTG
>Ga0181590_10000665_pt1 | contig 27894 bp, 29 predicted proteins | sample 071ome_34_FD_132446 | JGI IMG/M metagenome (GOLD analysis project Ga0181590, IMG submission 132446) | Coastal salt marsh microbial communities from the Groves Creek Marsh, Skidaway Island, Georgia - 071411BT metaG (megahit assembly) | ecosystem: Environmental > Aquatic > Marine > Intertidal...
TATTCGAGAAGATATACCTGTGATGATAGAAGAAGACGCTCGAAGTTTGTCTGAAGATGAATATGCCAGTTACCGAGCGAAATAGCGTAGCTTATGTCCTCATCAGCATTATCATTCAGGGTTTTAATTCCAGTACGTTATCAATCTACACGATTACCTGGAAAGCCTCTCCTTAAATTCCAGGGCAAAACGATTATCGAGCATGTATATCAACGTGCGTGTGAGAGTGATGCCAGCTCTATACATGTAGTGACTGATGATGAGCGGATTGCTGATGCTGCAAGAAAATTTGACGCAGATGTGTGTATGACAAGTGGCGATCATCAGTCAGGCACAGATAGAATCACCGAAGCAGTTGAAAAAATTGGTTATAAAGACGACGAAATAATCGTCAATTTGCAGGGTGATGAACCTCAAATGCCCGCAGATAATATCAAGCAAGTTGCACAATTACTAAGTGCCAGTCAGACAGCTTCTATTGCTACTTTATACTCAAGAATTCATGATATTCAAGATTATCTAGATCCAGACGTCGTTAAATTGGTTATGGCAAAGCAGCAACAAGTTCTCTATTTTAGTCGAGCTAGTATTCCTTTTGTTCGTGACGAATTCATTACTGAAGCTGAAGACTATCTACTATTCAAACACATAGGTTTATATGCCTATCGCTGTAGATACTTGAAGCAGTTTGTCGCTTACCAGCAAACAGCACTTGAGCGACTGGAGCGATTAGAACAGCTGCGCGCTTTAGAAAACGGTGATCAGATTATTGCCGATGAATGTCATCAGATGCCAGGAATTTCTGTCGATACAAATAGTGACTTTCAACGCTTATTATTGAGTGAATGATATATCTGACTCTAAAATTTTAGTTATATGATGCTGCGCGTGAAATTGATTCGCATCAATTAGTAAAAACTATCAAATGGCCAAATTTCAACTTCATCGCCTACTTGCGCACCCTCACTTCCCATAGGTAAGTATATGAAGCAGTTAGCCTCAGACATGGAATGTAATATTCCAGAACCTTGTCTGCCTGTCTTAGTTACACTATATTTACCTTGTTCATCGATATGGTAAATACCTCTTTGATATTCAACACGTCCTGGTCGTTTGCGTAAATTGGATAGACTAATGGCTTGAATGCGTAGACGTTGTCTTGCGCTTCGACCCATCATTTTTTCCAACGCGGCTTGAACAAATATATAGAATGTCACCATGACTGAGACTGGATTGCCCGGTAAGCCAAAAAAGAACGCATCATTAATTTGACCAAAAGCCAGTGGTCGACCAGGTTTCATCGCGACTTTCCAAAAATTGACATGACCTAATTTTTCAAGCGTACTTTTCACATAATCGGCATCGCCAACAGAGACACCACCTGAAGTTATAACAGCATCAGCTTGTTGTGAAGCTGAAACAAAAGCTTGTTCTACGGCTTCTGGCGTATCACTCACAGTGCCTAGATCAATAATCTCTGCACCCAGACTAGTTAACATGCTCCACAGTGTATAGCGATTGCTATCATATATTTGTCCCGTCTTTAATTCGTTTCCTATTGAAACCAATTCATCTCCGGTAGAAAAGAAAGCGACTTTTAGTGGACGTATTACCTCAACTTTTGCTATGCCTAGTGAGGCGATTAAACCAATATCTGCAGCTTGTAAGTAATAATTTGCACTGAATATTTGCGAACCTTGTGAAATATCTTCACCAGCCATGCGAACATTCTGACCAGGTTTTTGCATAGCATCGATACGGATATTATCTTGATTGACTTCTACGTGTTCTTGCATGACCACTGTGTCTGTACTGTCCGGCATTACTGCACCGGTCATAATGCGCACACATTCATCAGTCGCAACTTTACCGGTATAAGGTCGACCGGCATAGGCTATACCGACTTGCTTGAATACTGCGCTATCAGAGCTAGGTATTTGCTCCCCGTGGATTGCATAACCATCCATCGCCGAGTTCGTATGGCTAGGCACGTTGATGGTCGATGTTAGAGGTTGTGCAAGCACTCTATGTAATGCCTGTCTTATCGGAACTGTCTCTGTTTCTGTGATTGTTCGCACACTGTTGAGTATATGTTGTTGAGCTTGATCAGCCGCCATTGAATGAGGATCATAATCATCCATGCAGCTAGGGTCATAATTGATAGTTTTTTCTGCCATCGGTTAATTCCAATCTCTAAGAGATGTGTGATTGAAGTCGAGTTGTATGAACGGATATTTTATGTGGATTTTAGCAGCACATAAACTGCTCCTGTGCCACCATCGGCGGGTCGGGCAGAGCAAAAAGCTAAAATTTCTTTTCTTCGTCTTAACCAAGTATTGACCAAGGGTTTAATTACTGGTCCATTATTGCTGGAACCATAGCCTTTCCCATGAATAATACGTACACAACGACAGCCATGATGACGAACTTCAGCAATAAATATGTTCAGTTGTTCTTGGGCATCAATACGCGTCATTCCATGTAAGTCCAACTCCGCATCTATTCGGTATTGACCTCGTTTTAGTTTCTTGAAGGTTTTATTTTGTAAACCTTCTTGCGCATAGGAGAGGATATCTCCAGCTTGCATATCTTCATGTTCGGTAGGACTAATGAATAATTCTTCCATCACACGCTGCTTATCAAGATGAGCTTGTTTTGGAATAGGGCGAGGTTTTGGTGTGTCATGTACAACTCGATCACTGCTGATTTCTTTTATGTCACTAAACATAGAAGAGAATTCAGAAGAATTTGAGCCGTTTTTATCATTATTGCTCATGAATTTATACCCCCCAACACAATAATTGTTTCAGTGCTGATACACTAGGCTGTTATTATAAACGAGTCTACACCCACTATAATGTACATATCTTAGAACAAAATTTATGCACTTACTGATAAGTAACGATGATGGATATCAGGCGCCCGGGATTAAATGCTTGGCAGAGGAATTGGCAACTATCGCTGATATTACTGTAGTTGCTCCACATTTAGACCGCAGTGCAGCGAGCAACTCGTTAACACTGCAAACGCCTATAAGAGCCTCAAAAATTGCATCAAACTGGTACCGGGTTGACGGCACACCCACAGATTGTGTTCATCTGGGTGTAACGGGCTTGCTCGATAGTGAGCCTGATATGGTGGTGTCTGGAATCAATGCAGGTGCTAACTTAGGTGATGATGTCATCTATTCTGGCACTGTGGCGGCTGCCATGGAGGGACGTCATTTAGGCTCACCTGCAATTGCGATTTCCCTGAATTCATTTCATCCCAAACATTATCCCACAGCTGCCCATATTGCACGAATAATTGTGCAAAAGTTAGCTGTTCAGCCAATCAGTAGTGATGTTATTTTGAATATTAATGTTCCAGATGTAGCACTTGATGATATTGCTGGCATTCGTACTACCCGACTTGGTAATCGGCATAAGGCAGAGCCTGCAATTCAATCTAAAGATCCGCGTGGACGAGCGATTTATTGGGTTGGTGCCGCAGGGCCTGAACAAGATGCGGGACCGGGTACCGATTTTCATGCGGTTAATAATAATTATGTGTCGATTACACCATTGCATGTGGATCTAACACAATATTCTGCGATGGAAGGAATTGATCGATGGTTGGTAGATACAAAACTGTATGATGAATAAGAATCATCAAGGTATTGGTATGACTTCGCAGCGTACTCGCGATCGCTTGATCGAGCGACTGCGAGCTAAAGGCATACAAAATCCACAAGTGCTTGAGGCGATGCGACTGTTACCTAGGCACATGTTTGTAGACGAAGCATTAGCTTCCAGAGCCTATGAAGACGATGCATTGCCAATAGGGCATAAACAGACAATTTCTCAACCTTATATCGTCGCCAGGATGACGGAAGCCTTATTAGTTGAAGGTAATCCTCGGAAAATACTCGAAATTGGAACGGGTTCTGGTTATCAAGCTGCGTTATTGAGTCGTTTAGTTGAGCAAGTGTACACAGTTGAGAGAATCAAACCCCTCTATCTGCAGACAAAGAAATTGTTATCTAGCCTAAAAATACGTAATGTTCGTTGCAAACTCTCAGATGGCACATGGGGTTGGGAGGGTTATGCGCCATATGATGCAATTATCGTGACATGTGCGGCAGTGGAAATTCCCACTTCTTTGATCAATCAACTCAAATATGGTGGACGTCTTATTATTCCTGTGGGAGAGGCTGAAGCTTCACAACAATTGCTAACACTAAAAAGAACCCAAAAGGGTATTGTTAAAGAAAAATTAGAAGATGTCTTGTTCGTTCCTTTGGTGAGTGATTAGTTATGTTAGGTGTATCGTCATGATGTTTGCAAAACTTTACGCTAAGTGTATGGCTTCAGCTGGCCATGAAAATGCTCCTAAAGCTCTATGTATATTGAGTTTTGCGGAATCATCTTTTTTTCCGATACCACCAGATGTAATGTTGGCACCCATGGTCATCAGAGTGCCAAGTAAGGCGCTGTATTATGCATTTTTATGTACGCTTTTTTCTGTGCTAGGAGGGGTTTTTGGCTATCTCATGGGCTATTTTGCCTTTGATATGCTCTCTGAGAGTTTGCGTAATAGCCATTACTGGTCGCATTATCTTCAGGCAAGAATTTGGTTTGAACAATGGGGGATATGGATCATACTCATCGCAGGTTTTTCTCCTATTCCTTACAAACTCTTCACAATTACTGCTGGTGTCATGACACAATCAGTGTTGTTGTTCGTACTATTTTCATTCTTTGGTCGAGGAGCTAGGTTTTTTTTATTAGCTGGTTTATTAAAGCATTTCGGCCCTAAATTTGAATCCATATTGTTGCGCTATGTTGAGTGGTTGGGTTGGTTTATGGTGTGTTTGTTGGGCATAGGTCTGGTTATAATGTCATCAAATTAGCCGATGATTGAGATTCTATGAACACATATCGTCATTTATTAGTGTTTATGAAATATTTTTTGATAGTTCTAGTCAGCTTCGCCTTTCTAAATGGTTGCGCGAGTAAGGGGAAATCTCCTCGTTACTACCATCATAGTTACCATACTGTCGCCAAAGGGGAGACACTTTACTCTATTAGTTTTAAATATGGTGTATCGATGAAAAAGCTAGCGGATTGGAATCGAATTTCAGAGCCTTATGTGATTTATCCTGGTCAGAAATTGCGCTTAAATTCATCAACAGTTGATCAAAAGAACACGCGATATGCCAAGAAGAGCACATCGACACCCAACAAGACGTCAGTGATAGATGTGAAACCGGTTGGACAATGGAATTGGCCACTGAGTGGAAAAGTTATTGAGGAATTTTCAAATAAGAATAATGGAATTGATATTGTTGCCAGGGAAGGTACTGAAGTCAGGGCAGCGGCTTCTGGCAAGGTCGTATATGCAGGTGATGCGCTTAGAGGATACGGCAATCTGATTATTATTAAACATAATAGTAGTATTTTTAGTGCCTATGCCCATAACAAGAAATTACTGGTCAAAGAGGAAGATAGTATTGCTATTGGACAACCAATTGCATTGCTTGGCAGCACAGAAGCTGATCGCGTTATGTTGCATTTTGAAATTCGTAAAGACGGCAATCCAGTAGATCCTAGAAAATATTTGCCATAACCAAGCCCTTACACCTAAATTTTTGAAATTTCTTTAAATTTCATAGTTACCCATCGCTACCACTACTGTAAAATAGAGCTTTAATATATACACACTCGCACTGTAACTTACATAGGATTGCATCAGCATCAAGCCAGCATGGAAGAAGAATTTCCCAGAATAAAAAGACTCCCTCCTTATGTATTCAATATTGTTAATCAGCGTAAGGCAACTTTTCGCACCGCTGGTGAGGATATTGTTGATTTTGGTATGGGTAATCCTGATCAACCAACGCCCAAACATATTGTAGACAAGTTGGTGGAAGCAGCGCAGCGTGAAGACACGCATCGTTATTCTGTGTCCAAAGGTATACCTCGGCTTCGACGATCAATTTGTGATTGGTATCAGCGCAAGTTTAATGTTGAATTAAATCCAGAGGAAGAGGCTATTGTAACTATCGGCTCAAAAGAGGGTTTGGCACATCTTGCTCTCGCTATGTTGGGTCCGGGTGATACGGTAATAGTCCCCAATCCTGCCTATCCTATTCATCCTTATGGCTCTGTGATAGCGGGTGCTGACATTATGTATGTTCCTGTTGGAGAGGGCATTGATTTTTTTGCAGAGCTAGAAAAAGCCATCAAAGACACTTGGCCTAAGCCAAAATTAATCATTCTTAATTTCCCAGCTAACCCTACTGCACAATGCGTCGAATTGGAGTTTTTTGAACGCGTTATAGATATTGCGAAAGAACATAATATTTATGTCATCAATGATATCGCCTATGGAGAAATCACCTTTGATGGTTATCAGCCACCCTCTATATTACAAGTTAAGGGGGCTACTGACATCGCAGCCGAATTTTATTCTTTGTCTAAGACTTACAATATGCCGGGCTGGCGAGTTGGCTTTATGTGTGGCAATAAAACATTAGTCAGCGCACTTGCACGTCTCAAATCATATTTAGATTATGGTATGTTTACGCCTATTCAAGTGGCGGCTATTGCAGCGTTAGATGGTCCACAAGATTGTGTGGAAAATATTCGTTCAATGTATTGCTCACGTCGTGATGTGCTGATAGATGGACTCAATAGTATAGGTTGGGAAGTATCTCCTCCGAAGGCAACGATGTTTGTATGGGCAAAAATACCAGAACAATTTGCTGATCTGAAATCACTGGATTTTTCTATAAAAATGTTAGAGATAGCAAAAGTGGCTGTTTCACCTGGAGTTGGTTTTGGTTCTTATGGAGACGATCACGTTCGTTTTAGCTTGATTGAAAATGAGCATAGGACCCGACAGGCTATTCGTGGCATCAAGAAAATGTTTCGCTAAATAAATAGACAGCACATTATTAATTAACATCAATGGCGCATTGATATAGCTTAAACTAAATATCGTCATAAACAGAACATAAAACAAAATAAAAATGAAACCAATCAATATCGGAATATTAGGATTAGGCACAGTCGGTGGAGGAACAGCTACCGTGTTACAACGTAATGCGGAGGAAATCGAGCGCAGGGCAGGTCGTGCTATCAATTTGTTGGTTGCAAGTGTACGAGACTTGAATAAACCGCGTGATATTGAGCACTCAAAAGTAGAACTGACTCTTGATTCTGCATCGATTGTGAATAATCCAGAAGTCGATATTGTCGTTGAGCTAATCGGTGGAACGGATTTGGCAAGACAACTAGTCATGCAAGCTATTGAAAACGGCAAGCATGTTGTGACCGCTAATAAGGCACTAATTGCACTGCATGGCAATGAGATTTTCGCAGCCGCACAAAGTCAAGGAGTGACAGTCGCATTTGAAGCGGCGGTAGCAGGTGGTATTCCAATCATCAAGGCGATTAGAGAAGGATTGTCGGGTAATCAAATCGAGTGGCTGGCAGGAATTATTAATGGCACAGGTAATTTCATACTTAGCGAAATGCGTGACAAGGGTCGAGATTTTGCGAGTGTGTTGAAAGAAGCACAAGCTCTTGGGTATGCAGAGGCAGATCCAACGTTTGATGTAGAAGGAATTGATGCTGCTCATAAACTAACTATATTGGCATCAATCGCATTTGGTGTGCCACTACAGTTTGACAAAGTATTTACTGAAGGCATTGCTAATATTCAAGGCATTGATGTGGAGTATGCTTCTGAGCTTGGTTATCGCATCAAACACCTTGGAATCGCTAGACGTAATGCTCAAGGCCTAGAGATGCGCGTACATCCTACGTTAATTCCTCATCGACGCTTGCTAGCTAATGTTGATGGTGTGATGAATGCTGTGCTTATACAGGCAGATGCAGTAGGTCCAACACTTTATTATGGTCCTGGAGCAGGCGCAGAACCGACTGCTTCGGCAGTGGTTGCTGATTTGGTTGATGTGGTAAGAGCGCTTACCTCTGACCCGGAAAATCGGGTTCCACATTTAGCTTTCCAGCCCGCAGCGATTACAAACATTCCAATACTTACTATGCCGCAAGTTGAAACAGCATTTTATTTACGTATGCAGGTGCTTGATCAAACGGGTGTATTAGCTGACATTACTCGTATTTTTTCTGATCACAATATAAGTATTGAAGCGGTTGTGCAGAAAGATCGAAAACATGACCAAGATAGCGTACCTCTAATTATTCTCACGCATCGCGTATTGGAATCCAATATGATGATTGCACTTGAAAAAATAGAGGCCCTTAAAACGATTTCAGAACGAGTTGTTAGTATTCGACTAGAAACTTTGGATTAACAAAATGAATGAGCCAAAATCGCATTACACTGGATTAATTAAAAAATATCTTTCCCGTCTGCCTTTAGATCCCAATGGTCGTATTATTAGTCTAGGTGAAGGACAAACACCATTAATTCGTTGTCATAATATTACCGTTGCTAATGAACGCGATGTGGATTTATATTTAAAGTTTGAAGGTTTGAACCCAACAGGCTCGTTTAAAGATAGAGGTATGACAGTTGCTGTCACTAAAGCGGTTCAAGATGGTAGCAAAGCGATTATTTGTGCCTCTACGGGTAACACCTCTGCAGCAGCTGCAGCTTACGCATCGCGTGCAGGTATTCGTGCTTTTGTGCTCATACCTGATGGTAAGATTGCCATGGGTAAATTAGCTCAGGCTATGATTCATGGTGCGATAGTGATTCAAGTGCGCGGTAATTTTGATGACGGAATGCGACTGGTAAAAGAAGTGGCTGATCATGCCCCTGTTGATATTGTTAATAGTATAAATCCATACCGTCTCCAAGGACAAAAAACCGCAGCTTTCGAGATAATCGAAGACTTAGGCAAAGCTCCTGATTATCACTGCTTACCCGTTGGCAATGCAGGTAACATTACAGCTCATTGGATCGGTTATACAGAATCCTGTAGCCATCAAGGTTCGATACAAACTCAGTCATGTGCTTTATGTGAGGGTAATTGTTTATTTCCAACAGACGCCAGCATTCAATCACGACCCAAGATGGTCGGTTATCAAGCCTCGGGGAGTGCACCATTTATGCGCGGTGACATGGTAGATGATCCAGATACGGTTGCGACAGCGATTCGCATAGGTCATCCACAAAGTTGGGATCAAGCATGGAAAGTGGCTAAAGAATCAGAGGGATGGTTTGATGAATGCACAGATGACGAGATTTTAGCTGCACAAAGGACCTTAGCGTGTGAAGAAGGTGTATTTTGTGAACCGGCATCAGCGACTTCAGTTGCTGGTGCTTTACGAGATATTACTAGTGGCAAAATTCCAGCAGGTAGTTCGGTTGTTTGTACACTGACAGGTCATGGCCTGAAAGATCCCGATACGGCAATTAAACAATCCACGAGTAAGATGATTACTATTGATGCTCAATTAGAAGATGTGAAGTCTGCGATTTTGTCAAATATGGAGTAGATTCCATCAACGCGCAGCTAGCCATTCTTGTAAGTTTATCACGTGTCCCATACGCCAGGCTTGCTCTTCAACTTGCTGGTTTGAATATTTTTTCAATTGGTGTACGAACTGTTGCCGGCTGATGGCTTCACCCCCCATTGATGTTAGGTGTTGTGAGGGTAACTGTGTGTCGATGACTGCATAACCCCAGCTGTCACAATATGCAGCTAACCAGAGTAAGGCTATTTTTGATGCATCGTTTTCACGACTGAACATGGACTCGCCAGCAAATAATCGGCCAATAGAAAGGCCATAAATACCCCCAACTAATCTCTCTTGAGGGTCCCAAATTTCAATACTATGAGCGTGTCCAAGATGGTGAAGTTGAATATAGGCTGCGCTCATTTCTGCGGTGATCCAGGTGTTATTTGAGTATCTGCGGGGTTCGGCACAGGCTTGAATCACTGCTGCAAAATCTTTGTCATAGCTGACTGACCATTGTTTACGCCTGAGTGTGCGAAGCACACTTTTATGAGCAATAGCTTTATTGGGGTAGAGCACACCGCGAGGATTAGGGCACCACCAAAGAATTGGTTGTGGCTCTTGATACCATGGAAAGATTCCACATTGGTAGGCTTTAAGAATGCGTGCTGGAGTGAGATCTCCTCCAGCTGCGATTAGACCTTCAGGATCATCGAGCGCAGAGTCTGGTGGTGGAAATGAGTGACTGAGGTCGTCTGCATCTAACCAATTAAGCTCAATGCTTGACATTAATCATTCCGATAAGGTGATAATGTCATCAGCATATCGTATTGTTTTTGCATAGCAATTTTTTCGCGCTCACAAAAATTATAAATGGGCTCGCGGAAATGCTCATTAGCGATCCAATGTGATGACCAGGTAATTGTGGGTAAGAAACCTCGTGTTATTTTGTGTTCACCCTGTGCGCCGGGTTCAAAGCGTTGGAGTTTGTTTTTGATACAATAATCTATGCCCTGATAAAAGCAGGTTTCAAAATGTAAGCTGTCATAACTAGATTCGCAACCCCAGAAGCGACCAAAAAGTGCATCATTACTTTTGAAACAAATAGCGCATGCGATAATTTTTTCTTCATGCATAGCAAATATGAAAATTAATTGTTGCCCCATAGTATTGGCAATTTCTTTGAAAAAATCTTTGTTAAGCGTGGGTAAGCCAGATTTTCTATCAAAAGTACTCTCATAAAAATAATGGGCTTTTGTAATTTCATGTGGACTTGCTTGATCACCGGATTTAATTACAAAGCTAATGTTTTCTTCTGCCACTTTGCGTCGCTCACGCTTCACTTTTTTACGTTTACGTGAAATAAACGTACCGATAAAGTCATCGAAATCAGTGTAATTATGGTTTTTCCAATGATACTGACATCCGATTCTTTGTTGCATGCCTAATTGTTGACAAATATCTGTATCTTCATCTGTTGTGAATAGAAAATGACTGCCACTCATGTTCATTTTTTCTGTCAAATGCAAGATTTGTTTAATCATTAATTTCTTGATCGCGACTGATTCACCTAATAGACGTGCGCCCGTCACTGGATTATATGGAATTGATGACACCAGTTTCGGATAATAGTTTAGGGATGATTGCTCATAGGCAGACGCCCAGCTCCAATCAAACACAAATTCGCCATACGAGTTGGTCTTGATATACAAAGGGCAGGCGCCAATAAGTTGTTGTTCTGAATTTCTCAGAGCAAGGTGATATGGATACCAACCATATTCTTGTCCCACACAGTGATGAGTTTCTAGAGCGCTCAGAAATTCATAACGTGTGAAAGGCTCTGAAGTTCCAGCTAAGCGATTCCACTCAGATGAATCGATTTCAGCCAAGCTTGTATGAAAGCTAAGTTCTAGGCGCTCAGAGTTGTAGTCTTTATTATCCGAGTCTTTTTCATGCTCGTCATTCGATGCACTCATTGAATACTAAATGTGGTGATTACTCTGAGCTCATTTGATCAAGATAACGCTCTGCATCTAGTGCTGCCATGCAACCAGTGCCTGCTGAGGTAATAGCTTGTCTATAGATATGATCCATGACATCGCCCGCCGCAAAAATTCCTTCAACACTCGTCGAGGTTGCATTTCCGTGAAGTCCGCTAGCTACGGTGATATAGCCATTCTGCATATCGAGTTGCTGATCAAAAATACTAGTATTCGGGCTATGGCCAATCGCAATAAATACACCAGCTAAATCAATTTCTTGAGTACTGTTATCCTGAGTATGTTTGATGCGAATACCAGTGACACCACTATCATCACCCAGCACCTCATCTAAAGTATGATTCCATGCGATAGTGACGTTACCATTTTTCTCTTTTTCAAATAATTTATCAGCTAGTATTTTTTCACATTTGAGTGAATCTCTTCGATGAATAAGGGTAACATTGGCGGCGATATTCGATAGATATAACGCTTCTTCCACAGCCGTGTTTCCTCCGCCTACGACTGCAACATCTTTGTCTTTATAAAAGAATCCATCACAGGTTGCGCAAGCTGATACCCCTTTACCTTTAAAGGCTTGTTCTGAATCGAGGCCTAGATACATCGCTGACGCACCGGTTGCGATGATAAGTGCATCACAGGTATATGAGCCATTAATATCTCCATTCAGCCTAAACGGACGCTGACTGAAGTCCACCGACTGGATATAGTCAAAGATGACTTTAGTCCCATATTTTTCAACATGCATAAGCATCCGTTGCATTAATTCTGGTCCTTGCAAGCCATCCACATCGCCAGGCCAATTATCGACGTCGGTGGTCGTCATTAGCTGACCACCTTGCTCTAAACCAGAGATAATCACGGGTTTTAGGTTAGCACGTGCCGCATAAACGCCAGCTGTGTAGCCTGCAGGCCCTGAACCAAGAATAATTAGTTTATGATGCTGAGTGTCGCTCATGGCAAAAGCTCCCTATAATTGCTGACATCTGTGTTAAATTGTGCCGCTATGTTACGGTGGTCTGGTGATAGGAGCAAATGTCTGTAAACTCTAATACAGTGCTGATTATTTAAGTTTGCTGCTACCCATAAAAACAGCTAAAACCTTGACAATAATGACAAAAATATCAATGATTTAACATAGATTTTTAAACTAATAACTTAATATTGTGGCACGATCAGCAAAAAAACCATCTCAATCGATATCGTCATCAAACAAGTCTCACTTTAATATGAGTACCGGTTTGCGCGAGAGTTCGCTCGTAATCTTGTTTGCAATAGGGGCTTATCTAGTGCTTGCACTGATAAGTTATAACAATAGTGATCCGGGTTGGTCCGTTAGTAGCTCTGGGGATACTATTCAGAATATGGGCGGTGCAGCTGGCGCTTTCTTTGCAGATTTGTTCCTTTTCTTATTTGGCTATTTCGCTTATCTGGCTCCATTAATGGTGGCATATAGCGGTTGGCTTATTCATAAAGGCGTCAATGAAGCAGGTAAATTGGACGTCCATCTTTTGAGCGTGCGTTGGAGCGGTTTCTTATTAACCCTTGTAGCTGGCTGTGGACTGGCTTCTTTACACTTTAAATCCACATATCTCCCCTCTGATTCCGGAGGTGTGCTGGGTAACTTAGTATCGAGTGCATTTGTCTCTGCCTTCAGTTATTTGGGGGCGACACTGTTGTTATTAGGCCTATTTTTGGCGGGAACAACTATTTTCACCCGCTTATCTTGGCTACGTCTAATAGAGAGCACCGGTAAAGTGACAGTCATTATACTATCGGTAATTTATCACTCGAGTATCTCTATCGCACAAAAGCTGTGGGCATTAATACAAGCTAAGCATGTTGAGAAACAACAAGATATTTCTTCCAGAGTAAAGAAAGAACTTAAACCTCGCAGTCAAAAGCTGCGTATAGAGCCGAATGTAAACACTCCTATCGTAAGTGAACGTGCTCAACGAGAGAAGCAGATACCACTGTTTGAGGCAAAGGGTGATGGTACTTTGCCACCATTAAGTATGCTTGATCCTGCTGTTGATGAGTATGTTGGTTATTCTGAAAAGGCGCTTGAGGCACTATCTAAACAAGTTGAACTCAAATTATTGGATTTTGGGATTGAGGCGCAAGTTAGCGAGGTTCATCCAGGACCAATTGTTACTCGTTTTGAATTGTTATTAGCACCAGGATTAAAGGTCAGCAAAGTTTCGGCTTTAGCTAAAGATTTAGCCAGAGCATTATCGGTGGTCAGCGTAAGAATTGTTGAGGTCATACCTGGTAAGCCCTCAGTTGGTCTAGAAATTCCAAATGAAAAACGTGAAATAGTACGATTAAGTGAAATTTTACACTCTAAACCTTATGACGAATCTTCATCATCACTCACTTTAGGATTAGGTAAAGATATCGGCGGTCGTCCGGTGGTCGTCAATTTAGCAGCCATGCCGCACTTATTAGTTGCTGGAACTACAGGTTCAGGTAAGTCTGTGGGTGTCAACGCCATGATACTTAGCCTCTTATACAAAGCTTCTCCTGCAGATGTGCGTTTGATTTTGATTGATCCCAAAATGTTAGAACTGAGTGTCTATGAGGGCATACCTCATTTACTTACCCCAGTAGTCACTGATATGAAAGAGGCATCTAATGCCTTGCGCTGGTGTGTGGCTGAGATGGAGCGCCGTTATCAGCTTATGTCAGCACTGGGTGTGCGTAATATTTCAGGATATAACGTCAAAGTCCATGAAGCAGAAAAAAAAGGCGAGCCGATACTAGACCCTTTGTTTAATATCAATGACCACGTTGATCCAGAGGCCAGTGCCGATGCACTGTCTCGGTTACCTACAATTGTCATCGTCGTGGATGAATTCGCTGACATGATGATGGTGGTGGGTAAAAAAGTTGAGGAACTGATAGCCCGTTTGGCTCAAAAAGCGCGTGCGGCGGGTATCCATCTGATATTGGCCACACAAAGACCTTCGGTTGATGTTATTACAGGCCTAATCAAAGCCAATATCCCCACTCGCATGGCCTTTCAAGTGTCCTCTAAGGTGGATTCAAGAACTATCCTAGATCAGATGGGTGCTGAACAATTGTTGGGCCATGGCGATATGTTGTATCTGCCACCTGGCACTTCAATTCCTGAGCGAGTGCATGGAGCGTTTGTGTCAGATGGAGAAGTTCATAAAGTATGTAATTTTTTGCGCGATAAAAGTGAACCCAATTACCTGGAAGAGGTTGTGCAAGAGCCTTCATCCGGTGCTGATTCAATTCCTGGTTTGGAGCCGATGCAAAATAGTGATGGGTCAGATCCACTTTATGATCAAGCAGTGGCGATTGTGACTGAAACTCGTAAGGCTTCAATTTCATATGTACAACGGCGTCTTAAAGTTGGTTATAACCGAGCCGCACGTATGATTGAGGAGATGGAAAGTACCGGAGTTGTATCCGCAGTGCAATCCAATGGCTCTAGGGAAGTTTTAGCACCACCTCCACCTAAATAACCTAAGTAATGTTGATTATGTCTCGTATCATCTTATTGTTTTTCTTATTTTCGATAAGTTTTTCAGCGTGGTGTTTGACTGAAGAGGAACTTTCTGCAGTATTAACATCATCTAATCACTTTAAGGCAGACTTTTATCAACAAGTAATAGATGCTGATGATTTGATAATACAAGAGGCAAGTGGGTTTTTTGCACTTAAAAAGCCAGGAAGATTTAAGTGGCATTACAAATCACCACTATCTCAGCAAATCGTTGCTGACGGCAGAAATTTATGGATGTTTGATATAGATCTGGCACAAGTCACCGTACAGCCTATTTCGGATGCTCTAGGTTCCGCTCCGATCATGTTACTGACAAAAAACAAACCATTGAAAGAGGATTTTGAAATTAGAGAGATGTCTATGGCTTTTGGTTTGAATTGGATAGCATTAGTCCCGAGAATTAGGGACACCGAGTTTTATCGAATTGAAATCGGTGTTGATGGAAACGACATACGAGAAATGAAGTTATATGATCACTTTGAGCAAACCACCATCATACGTTTTTCGAATATTCAATACGATGCAATGCTATCCGATGCGGCATTTGAATTTGTTATTCCCAAGGGTGTTGATGTTGTAGGTGAGCCTGAGTAGATATGTCTAGTCAGGACATATTTAACGACGCATTAAAGAATGCAGAGTTTGAGGAGCATTATCGACCGCTGGCCGATCGCATGCGACCAGAAAGCATAGACGAGTTTGTCGGTCAATCTCATTTGTTTAATCAAACTTCTCCATTGCGTCAAGCAATTAACTCCGGTAAACCGCACTCTATGGTTTTATGGGGACCACCAGGAACAGGTAAAACCACCATTGCCCATTTGATTGCCAATCATTGCCAAGTGCCTTTTCTGTCTGTTTCTGCTGTACTCTGCGGGATTAAAGAAATTCGCGCAGCGATTGAGACCGCCAAACAAAATCAACAGCGCAATCATGCAACGACCGTTTTATTTGTTGATGAAGTCCATCGATTTAATAAATCTCAGCAAGATGCATTTTTACCACACATTGAAAACGGCACTATTTGTTTTATTGGCGCCACCACTGAAAATCCATCTTTTGAATTAAATAATGCGTTGTTATCGCGTGCTCGAACTTATGTATTGAAGCGATTAGATGACAAGGCTATTGCGCAGTGTCTAAATTATGCCATCAAAGATAAAGCGAGAGGGTTGGGTGGCACACCGATCATAATTTCTGACCGTGAGATTAATTTATTGGCACAAGCTGCCGATGGTGATGCTAGAAAAGCGTTAACCCTTTTAGAATTGGCAGCAGATCTGTGTCATTCCCAAGAATCTGCTGAAACTAATATTATCGATGATTCTATTATCCAACAAGTAACTCAGTCCAGTTTGAAGCGTTTTGATAAACAAGGCGAGTACTTTTATGACATGATATCGGCCCTGCATAAATCTGTTCGTGGTACCGATCCGGATGCCAGTTTATATTGGTATTGTCGAATGTTAGACGGAGGATGTGATCCAACTTACATCGCAAGAAGAGTGGTGCGTATAGCCTCAGAAGATATTGGTAATGCTGATCCTAGAGCTTTGCAGCTTTGTATCTCTGCTTGGGACACTTATACGCGTTTGGGTAGTCCAGAGGGAGAACTTGCTATTGCCCAAGCCATCATCTACCTTGCCAGTGCTCCGAAGAGCAATGCAGTATACAAGGCTTATAATAGTGCGACGCAACATGCCAAGGAACAAGGGACGCTTGAAGTACCGCTACATTTGCGTAATGCCCCAACAAAATTGATGGAAGGGCTTGGCTATGGCGCCAATTACCGTTACGCACATGATGAGGATGAAGGCTATGCTGCTGGAGAAAACTATTTTCCTGATGAGCTAATCAATACACAATATTATTATCCAGTTGATAGAGGACTGGAAATTAAAATCAAAGAGAAGCTTGAGCGTTTGCGTAAAAAAACAGCCGAATGACAATAAACAAATTATTTATTTAACATCGTAGAAATGGATACAGATAGGTCATACGTATATATAATATACGTATTCAAATAAGCATATTAAATAATTAGGGACTCAGAATGTCAGATGAATTAAAACTTTCCAAGCAATTGGTAGATAAAATTATGAGCGCGGTTATCAGCGAAGATGAGCGCGCTAAAGATCCTTTTATCGGCAGCCAATATCTTACAGCAGTGGTAGGGTATGTGGTAGGAACATCCTCCATTGCTGATCATGAAAAAAAAGAGATTATGAATGAGCTTAGTTCATTTATGCAGCATGTTTTTGAAGATGTAACGCAACCAGAACATAATTCTCAGCAACAACCTGCCCAAGTAGCCGCACCTGTAGCCCCTCCAGGCAGCGCTTTTGGTATTTGGAAGCCAAATAACGAGTGATCGTGTTTTTGCTTTAATCTATCAGCAACAATTAGTATAATTCTTTTAACATCTAACCCAACAGAAGGTAATTATAATGGATGAAGAAGCGATTAAAACGATTATAACAGTGATTATTATGATGATTCCTGTGGGAATCCTTGCATATAGCATCCTGGATAAATTTATGTTCTAAGCGTTATACGCTTGCTATAACTACTTAGATGTATAAATAAAAAAAGCTGCAATATGCAGCTTTTTTTATGGCTGGATATTATCCATAACCCACTGTTTTTAATCTCTTCTTAAACGATCTGACAGTGCCATCGGTGAAGGAAATTTAAATACTACGATATAGGATGAGATGATGAAGGTGATGATTGTTGCTACATGTATCAAGTAAGCTGCACGTTCACCGATTACACTAACATTTAAAGCCAAAGCCCCCAGTAATATTGAGAATTCACTCATTTGACCAATTCTGAATCCAATTTCTTTCGCATGACTATCTTCCTCATGGCCTAATTTGTGTAACAACGTACCATATACGATAGGTTTCAAAACTAGCGCAAAAGCTGCCAAAACACAGGCGGGCAACAAGACGTCAACAAGTATATTGAGTTGGAAACTGGCTCCGATAGCAAAAAAGAAAATAACTAAAAAGAAGTCACGTAGAGGTTTGAGACTCTCAGCGATAAACATTGATATAGGACCAGTGGCAATTGAGACACCGGCAATAAAAGCTCCAATCTCATGCGATAGTCCCATGTATTTTGCGATCTCTGATAATCCCAAACACCAACCGATAGCGACAAGGAATACGTATTCCAAGATTTTGTCAAATTTTTTGAACAAAAATACCAGCACATAATTTGAGAATAATAACGAGAATATAACAAGTATGGGTAAGCTGATGATCAGTTTTATTAGGCTATATAAGCTTTCTCCTTGTCCCTCTGCTTGAGAGTGCAATAACAGCATAAATACAATAGCAATCAGATCTTGAAGTAACAATACACTGATGATTACTTCACCAATATGGCGATGATGTAAGACTGTTGTTGGGAGTAACTTTAAACCAATAATTGTGCTGGAGAAAATCATACTTGCGGCTATGATTAGACTATCAGTTGTATTAAAGCCCATCAATAATGCGATAAGGTACGAGAGTCCAGCTAGAATGATAGAGGCTACCACGGTGATCAAGGTAGTATCTTTAATTAATGCTATAAGTTTATTTGGATTTAAGTTTAACCCCAATAAAAACAATAAAAACATAATACCTATATCGGATACCTGCTGGATAAATTCATGATTTTTTACCACACCAAGTGCAGAAGGCCCCAATAAAATACCTAGGCCAATGTAGGCTACGAGTAGCGTCTGACGGGCATATAAGGCCAGCGTGGATAGAATGGCTGCACCACTGAAGATTACAAAAATAGTGAAAATTATTTCATCTGATTGCATAAGTTCTTCTCCATAGTGGCTTTTATAGCAACAAGCTCCAACCAATGCCTGACAGGTGTCTCAGTGCCTTTTTGTAGGTGCATTAAACAACCAATATTTGCGGTAGCAATAACGTCTGGTTGTTGTTGCTCGATATTGCGCAACTTATTCGTGCGTAAGGTTACTGCAGTATCCGGATGGAGTAGCGAGTAAGTACCTGCTGAGCCACAACATAAGTGTTTATCTCTAAAACTTACCACATGATGTCCAGACTGTCTTAGAATTGATTCCACAACTCCATTTATTTGTTGCCCGTGGGTAAGAGTGCAGGGTGCATGAAAAGCCACAGTTTGAGGCTCTCCCTTATGAGTGAATGAATGTTGTGAAAAAAACTCACTGGCATCTTGAGTGAGTTGAGACACTCTCTTAGCTTTTACAGCATATTCAGGGTCATGTGCCAATAGGCGCTGGTAATCTTTAACCATAACACCACAACCACTGGCGCTCATGATAATTGCTTCTGCGCCGTTCTGAATATCTTTCCACCAAGTGTCGATGTTACGTTTGATATGTGACATTGCTGTATGCTCATCACCGTTATGATGATCAAGTGCACCACAACAAGACACTTGTGTGTGTCTAATGGCTTGAATATGTATAGAGTTGAGTAACTCACAAAGAGAGTCGTTAATATTAGGCGCAGTGACAGATTGAACACAGCCATCTAAAAGAATCACTTTTTTATTGGTCTCATCTGCCTGTGATACCGGTGGTTTTGCAGCGAAAATATTAGTGCTTTTGTTAGCTGCAGATTTGTCAGTAGGGTATGGCCAGATTTTGCGATGATGACTTATGGTCCCCATCAAAGTTGATAAGAGGAAAAGTGGTTTGAGTAGCTTTGGCCGTGTAAATACTTTGCGCATGAGCCAACGTTTGAGGCGAATATTTACTTTTCTTTGGCCTAGTTGGTCTAGATGTGATCGTCCGATCTCCATTAGTTCTGCAAAGCCTACACCAGATGGACAGGTTGTTTCACAACTTTGACAAGTTAGACAACTATCTAGATGTTGTTCTGTCGTTACTGAAATTTGTTTTCCTTCAAGCATCTCTTTAATTAAATAAATACGTCCACGTGGACCCTCTAACTCATCACCTGAAATTTGATAAGTAGGGCAGGTAGCATTACAAAAGCCACAATGAACACAACGCCGTAGTATTTCATCAGCACGTTGTCCATGATGCGTCTCTAGCAGCTTTTGTGGAAGGCGTGTCTGCATGGTTAGAGCCCGACAAATAACCGATTTGGATTAAATATGCCATATGGATCAAAGGCTTCTTTAATGCGTTTATGAAGATTAAACATCACAACAGTAGATGGATGTAAGAAAAACTCTTTATGCGGTTCAGTACTGAATAATTGTGCATGACCGCCAACGTTTTGGCATAGCTGTTGGATATGTTCAGCTGACTCTTGTGTTTTATACCAATGTAAACCCGCATTCCATTCAGCAACCATGTTTCCGCTGAGTTTAAATGCAGGGCTGCCAATAGGAAGGCTACAGCGCCATAGAGGTTCTTGCCGGGAAAAAAACTGTTTGCGTTGTTCTCTTACTTGATACCAAAACTGTGCATCATCGTAAATATTCGCTTTAAAACGACGATTGAATGTATCCAGTTCCTCGGTGCTCAAACTGAATCGAATAAACAATTGTTCATTTTCATAATAATTAGCACTCATCGGTAGTGCTGTCTGTCTTATTTCAGATAAATATTTAAGCGCGTCGTCAAAATTTGCATGTATAACTACAGTAGTTTCATAATCGGGTTTGGGAATCACCTTAACACTAACTTGTGTGATTAAACCCAATGTGCCAAGAGATCCACACATGCCACGAGAAACATCATACCCTGCAACATTCTTCATGACATGTCCTCCAAAACTCAAAGGTTCACCAAGACCATTAATAATATCAACGCCTAGGATACTGTCTCTGCATGAACCTGAAAAAGGTCTTCTGGGGCCAGACACACCACACGCAATAGTGCCACCAATAGTCGCTGTATGACTAAAAGCTGCAGGTTCAAAAGGGAGCATTTGTTGCTTTTCTGCTAATATTTTTTCAATCACTTTTAACGGTGTGCCACTGCGTGCCGTGATATAGAGCTCTGATGGCTCATAATCAATAATACCGGTATGTTGGGCACAGCTTATAGTCTCAAGATTATGATCAGATGGAGATTGATTGCCATAAAAAGGTTTGCTGTTTCCACCAACAAGGCGAATAGGTTGTTTGTGCTGCGAAGCATTGACTACTTGCTCCAGTAGCGATTTGCTATCATCGTGGTCTTGCATGTGTTAGAAGCGGGGTAATTCTTTGAAAGGCATCTCACCATTGTGAATATGCATGGCACCAAATTCAGCACATCTTTGTAAAGTTGGAATGACTTTTCCTGGATTGAGTAATGAGTCCTGATCAAAGGCAAGCTTTAAACGCATAAATTGATCTAATTCCGCACGATTGAATTGCACACACATTTGATTTAGTTTCTCCACGCCGATCCCATGTTCTCCTGTGATAGTTCCTCCAACTTTGACGCATAGTTGAAGAATTCGACTTCCCAATTCTTCTGCACGTTGCTGTTGACCTGCTATATTTGCATCATACATTATTAAGGGATGTAAATTGCCGTCCCCTGCATGGAACACATTAGCTACATCTAACCCTAGTTGCCTGGAGAATAATTGAATTTGTTCGAGCACGTCGGCCAAATACCTTCTTGGAATAGTGCCGTCCATGCATAAATAATCAGGTGCTAATCGACCAATAGCAGGAAATGCAGATTTGCGCCCACGCCAAAATAATTCTTTTTCTTCATCATTAAGGGCAATTTTGATTAGGCTGGCCTGATGTTGTTCACATTGTTTTATGACTTTTTCAACTTCTCTTTCAAGACTATTTCCATAACCGTCTAGTTCGCATAATAAAATAGCTTCAGCCTCTGTTGGATAACCGGGGTGGCAAAAATTTTCTGTCGCTTTGATAACACAACGATCCATCATCTCGAGGCCGGCAGGTATCACTCCGCTGGCAATGATATCAGCAACTGCTTGGCCAGCGTGATGAATATCATCGAATGCAATCAGAATAAGTTTACTTTTATTAGGTTTTGGCAGAAGGCGCACTTTAGCTTCTAATATAATTCCCAGCATGCCCTCAGAACCAGTCATAAGTGCCATCACATCATAACCTGGAGAGTCGTAGCATTGACTGCCGGCTACGATAATCTCGCCAGTGTAATCAACATAAGTGATTTCTAATATGTTGTGGACTGTGAGGCCATATTTTAAACAGTGTACCCCTCCAGAATTTTCAGCAATATTGCCGCCGATCGTGCAGGCAATTTGAGATGAAGGATCAGGGGCATAGTAAAGACCATAATCGTTGGCCGCTTCTGATATAGATAAATTGCGAACACCAGGGCCGACACGGGCAAATTGTTGCTCTGAATTGATTTCATAGATTTCATTGAGCTTTGCCAGATTCAGTAATATCCCATTTTTTATTGGATTAGCTCCACCTGATAGACCAGTACCCGCACCTCTCGTTACAATGGGTATTTGCTCACGATGACAACGTTTTATGATGGCGATAACTTGAGCATTACTCTCTGGTAACAAGACAGCCATAGGCATAGTCTTGTATGCTGTCAGCGCATCACATTCATATGGCTTGAGGGTTTCTTCAGTATCTAGAATATTTTCCGTGGCTAAGCAGTCACTAAATAGTTGTTTGATGTTGGGTTGTGTTGACATGCTGTGAGAATACCTTACTTGCAGGTGTTTTAGCTAATAAAAGAGGTTATACAATGAGTTTAATATGGATTGCTCTAGGTGGTGGAATAGGTTCTGTTTTGCGTTATCTGTTTACTATGCGAGTAGATGAGATGTCATCTTCATCTCTGCCATTGGGAATAATGTCAGTGAATATTGTCGGATCATTTTTGATGGGATTTTTCACATTGGTATTGATTGATCAGTTTGAAGCAAGTGTTGAGATCCGTGCGGCAGTATTGTTTGGGCTAATTGGTGGATTTACAACTTTTTCAAGTTTCTCTAGCCATAGTTTAAGCTATTTATTGAATGGGGAATATTTTCTAATGACATTGAATATTGTTTTGAGCGTTGTTCTCTGTATTATTGCTGCGGGCGTCGGTTTATTCATGGCAAAATCCCTATTTAATTAAATTAAGTAATCATATGTTAGATCCCAAAATACTTCGTAGTGATATAGAGAATGTTGCGAAAAAGCTGCAACGTAAAGGCTATCAATTAGATATAGTCAAATTCAATACTACTGAAAATCTACGAAAATCATTACAGGTAGAGATACAGGAACTTCAGAGCATACGTAATCAGCGTTCTAAAGAAATTGGTAAGACCAAAAGCCAAGGGCAAGATATCACCGAATTGAAAGCTCAAATGGATGTCTTATCACAACAATTGAAAGATAAAGAACAAAAATTTCAAACTCTACAAAATGAATTGAATGAATGGCTCTCTGAGATGCCAAATATACCTGATGATTCTGTTCCTGCAGGTAATGATGAGGATGACAATCAGTTATTACATACATGGGGTGAACCAAAAGCATTTGAATTTGAAGTTAAAGATCATGTGGACTTAGGTGAATCTCTGAATCAAATTGATTTTGAGCTAGGAGCCAAAATTACTGGTTCACGTTTTGCCGTATTGCAAGGTGATATAGCAAAGTTGCATAGAGTATTGATTCAATTCATGCTTGATGTCCATACAAGAGCGCATGGTTATACAGAAGTACACGTGCCATATATTGTCAATCAAGATAGTTTGCGTGGTACGGGTCAGTTACCAAAATTTAAAGAAGATCTATTTCAGCTAAATGTTGAAAATCAATACTACTTAATTCCGACAGCTGAGGTTCCAGTTACCAACCTATGGCGTGATGAGATTGCGAGCATTGATCAACTTCCACTTAAATATGTCAGCCATACCCCATGTTTTCGCTCTGAGGCAGGTTCTTATGGTCGTGATACACGAGGTTTGATTCGGCAACATCAATTTGAAAAAGTGGAATTAGTGCAATTAGTTCACCCGGATTGCTCATGGAAAGCCTTTGAAGAATTGGTGTCACATGCAGAGGCGATATTACAAGCATTAGAGTTACCATATCGAGCAGTGACATTATGCGGTGGAGATTTAGGATTTGCGGCGGCTAAAACTATTGATTTGGAGGTTTGGTTGCCTGCACAAAGTGCGTATCGAGAAATTTCCTCATGCAGTAATTTCTTAGATTTTCAGGCACGTCGGATGAAAGCTCGTTGGCGAAAGAATGATACTAAACCACAGTTGTTACATACGTTAAATGGATCGGGGTTAGCGGTTGGCCGAACACTAGTGGCGATATTAGAAAACTATCAGATGGCTGATGGAAGCATTGAAGTACCGAAAGTATTGGTGCCCTATATGCATGGGCAAAATACACTAGGATAAAAATTAATTAAAATATTATTATTCAATAGGTTATTTGATGCTTTTCAACTAGACTTTAAGCTGTGGATATAAAAAAGCCCACATGGGTTGGGTCATGTGGGCTATAAACTTACATTTGCATGCAAGTTTTGGGGACTCAGTACATTTTAGAACTGCTAATTAGAGTATCTTCGGTCTCATTGTCTGTCTCATCCGAGACATTGCTAATGCAACAAACCGTAATAATCAGTCTCAATTAATATGACGTTATAGTAATATTATTGATTCAATATAGCAAGGCTTTTTTGAGTAAATATCACAATCTATGAGTAGCACATTAAATCATCTCAAGGGACAGTTTCCTCATCATGGAAGAGTGGAGTGGATTGGGGTTCGCCCACAAAAAAACTCGCCAATAGCACCGCTTAAGATGGTTGAAGCCTGTGCCAATTATGGTCTTATGGGTGATCACACGTCTTTAACTCGCGGTGGTAAGCGTCAAGTGACATTGTTTCAAGCAGAGTATTTACCAGTTGTCGTCTCATTGCACTCAGATACAAGCCTTTCATATGAGAAATTTAGAAGGAATATTGTAGTTTCTGGTCTAAACCTCAACATTCTTGTTAACGAACAATTACAAATTGGTGAGGCACTCATCGAAATCACCGGATTATGCCATCCATGCGCCAAAATCGAACGCGAGCTTGGGACGGGTGCTTATAACGCGTTATCAGGTCACGGCGGTATAACAGCTAAAATAATTCAATCTGGACAAATTCGTTTAGGTGATTCAGTTAAAATTGTGCTATGTCAAACCAATTTATTATGACTTAATGGTTATCATCTTATAACTTAGCAGACACCAAGCAATGATTAAGCTAATACCGCCAAATGGAGTAATTGCGCCGAGTATTTTAATATTTGTAAGGCTAAGTAAATAAAGGCTGCCCGAGAATAGTGTGATACCGATGATAAAAAGATAGGCAATAAGTGTATATCGACAATGTTGATATTGCCGAGCTATTAAGCCCAGTAGAATCAGTCCCAGCCCATGCCATAGTTGAAAGTCTGCTGCTGTCTTGAATATATCCAAACTATACTCGCTAATACTTGCTTTTAAGCTGTGTGCAGCAAATGCACCCAAGAGAATTGCAATCGCAGCATTGAAACTCCCAAAAAATATAATTACATTGGCTGGCATATCATGTCTTCATAAATATAAAAGGTAAATTATAATGCCATCATTTGATATTGTCTCTGAAGTGAACACGCATGAACTGAATAATGCCGTTGATCAAGCTAATCGAGAAATAGGTAATCGGTTTGATTTTAAAGGCACTAATGCGAAAGTAGTGCTAAATAACGAAATTGTTATTATGGAAGCGCAAGTAGAGTTTCAAATTAAACAGATTTATGACGTGCTTACTCAGAAAATGGCTAAACGTGGTATTGATCTTGCCTGTGTAGAGCGTGGCAAATTATCAGAAGGCAACAATAGAGCAACGCAAGAACTAATTATCAATCAAGGGATTGATTCCGATTCAGGCAAGAAAATCACTAAAGCAATAAAAGAACAAAAGTTTAAAGTCCAAGCTCAGATTCAAGGCGAGAAAGTTAGGGTTACAGGAAAGAAACGAGATGATCTACAGACTGTCATGCAGTTCCTTAAAGAGTTATCCCTTGGGATACCGCTACAATTTGATAACTTTAGAGATTAGTTAGGTATCAAGAAAATTATGCTCTGAGCAAGGCTAAGCGCATACACATAATTTTTTAGGTTTTGACTATAAGCCAACCAGCATAACTAAAAGAGCAATAAAACCGACAACACCAATAAGAGGAATAATAGCGGCCTGCCAATCACCTGATTCAGCCTTAGGTGAACGAGTCAACAGATGTTTTGCACGCGGTAATAGTAAAAATAGCAGTAATAATAAAAATATCGCGCTGCTTATTTTCATCCAGTCCATTTTTTTCTCCAAAAAAAACCCGCTCTGTAGCCAGCGGGTTTGAGTAAATGTTAGGTGATTAAACGTGGATTAGATTAATCATCACCACCAAAAACTCCTAGAATCTGTAATAAGCTCACGAAGATATTATAGAGACTCAAATATAGTGACACTGTTGCCATAATATAGTTTGTCTCACCACCATTAATAATACGACTGGTATCGAATAAGATTAATCCGCTCATGAGCATGATGATGGCGCCAGACAGAGCAAGTGACAGGGCAGGAATAGATAAGAAGATATTAGCTAAACTCGCTAATACAACTATGATCAAGCCTACCATCAAAAACCCACCCATGAAGCTAAAATCTTTCTTCGTGGTGAGTACATAAGCTGATAAAGCTAAGAAGATGACACCTGTACCACCGAGAGATGTGCCTATTAATTCTGCTCCATTGGATAGTGATAGATACATATTTAGGACAGGACCTAGGCCGAATCCCAAAAGTCCGGTGATCGCAAAAACTACACCGATTCCCGCAGTCGAGTTGGCTGTACGTGGGAGAACTAACCAGATCATAGCTAGCGCACCAAATGAGCACATTAAGGACACACCATGTCCAACATTAACTGTCGTTGAAACAAACGCCATCAGAGCGCTAAAAAGCAATGTCATCGAGAGCAATAGATAAGTATTGCGCAGAACTTTATTTATACTAATTGTAGAAGTAGACGATATAGAAGAACTGTAGTTTTCCATAAAAACCTCAAAGTTATGTTTCATTAATTACTGTCACTTAGTCTATACCAAGATCATGAAAAGTTTCTACAAATATACAAACTGTACTGTATTGATTAGCGTTCATTGTGGAAATTGGGCTAGTGATAATCCAGTGGTTTTTATTGAATTTGGCGGTGAGTGCATTTATCTGTGCATGTTTTCACGAACAATTCGACATAGATCCGAGCCATTATGCTCATATTATGGGCAACGTGCCTAGCAATCTGCTGTCCTGGGCAACTGTGTGTAATGACGCCATCTGAGTGCATGATAATGGCATCAGAATAATAGCGTAAGCGTTGTCTTATGGCTGACTCGATAGATCATCTCAAGACCCAATAAATTATTGCTAAGATAGGGACAATTACAGAGTATGCATAATGCTGAAAGAGTATTTGAGTGTTTATAATGAAGAAGTTTTGACGATGTTTTGAATAAAACGCATACAATTTAATTACAATCCGCCTAAAACTTGCATTAATCCCGCCACAACACTGGTTGTGGTAAAATAAGTGTGATAAAAAGTCTTGCTAGATCTGGACCGAAACGTATCATCTATAATTAGTCATTAAATCATGGAGAGTTGGCAGCGTGGTCGTATGCGGTGGTCTTGAAAACCATTGACGATTTATCCCGTCCGGGGGTTCGAATCCCTCACTCTCCGCCAGAATAATTATCGAATAGCATTCCATCATGCCCATCTTAAGAGTTTTTTAGCATCGTAGACAACATACCCTGACATCCTGTCCAAATCAGGATAGACCCAAGCCTGTAATTCGGAATTGTTAGGCAATAATAGCTGCATTACTTCATGCCAGTGAACAACATCGAATGATGCCAAAATACTATACCCGTCATAATGTTTTAAACGTGAAGGTAATGCATGAAA
>Ga0181590_10000685_pt1 | contig 27683 bp, 37 predicted proteins | sample 071ome_34_FD_132446 | JGI IMG/M metagenome (GOLD analysis project Ga0181590, IMG submission 132446) | Coastal salt marsh microbial communities from the Groves Creek Marsh, Skidaway Island, Georgia - 071411BT metaG (megahit assembly) | ecosystem: Environmental > Aquatic > Marine > Intertidal...
CACTCGTCGATTGCTCGCAAATCGCCCCGCAACACTCGCCCGTATGCCGTTTTTGGGCTAAAATCAAAGAAAAGTCTCGCAAGCATCCCAGAATATCGCCAATTTTGGAGGGATTGCTTCGCTGGGGCGGGTGGTTGAAAATCTGGATTCTTGATCGTGGGTCGGGTGGATGGTGGGTCGGGCGGCAGGCGGACAACTCGTTCCTCGCTTCGTTTCGCCAAAATACGAGGTATTGCTTCGCTGAGAATGTCCGTTTTCAGCCTGTTTTGGGCTATCGACAACTCGTCCCTCGCCAAACTTCGCCAAAATCCGAGCCCTGGCACTCGTGCATATTGGGTTGAATACCCAGACGGGGCTGAGGACGTGCGGGCAGGGGGCATTTAGCGGAGCGGGGGGTTTGCGGCTTTTGATACCTCAAGACATTGAGAGGGCGAAGCATTGATAAGGGGAAACCTGCTGGGCGTATCATGGCAGAAGCCCAAACCCCAACCGAAGCCCGAACACCGACCACCCTCGTCTTTGACGAATCCGCTGGAGAGGTTGTCCCCTCCGCAGGGTTCGCTGGCGTTCCCCTTGAGGCGATCATGAAGAACGCCGTTCAAGGCGACAAGCGAGCCAAAGTTGAGCCGCTCGCTCCCGAAGCCCAAGCCGACGCAGTCCGAGACTACAACGGCGAGAACACCGTCAGCGACTGGGATGTCACCGTCATCAACAACAAAAACGGTGCATCCTTCACCCTCTCTGGCATGACCGAGATTGGCGCAGGCGAGCACAAGCCCTCGACCTCCAGCATCACCCTCACCGCCCTTCTCCATGAGATTGGCGGACTCCAAAGCCCCCAAGCCCGCCGCATCGCAGACGTGGTTGTTGAAGCCGCCGCCATGCGAGCCAACGGTGCAAGCAAGGCTGAGGTTGACGCCTTTTACGCCGAGAACGAACTCAACTGGTCCGCCGACACCGCCCGCAAGAACACCCTCCTCAGCCGTGTCCGCTCGTCCACCATGAAGTGGTTCGCCGCAAAGACCACCATCACCCGCAACAAGTGAGCGGGCGTTGAGGATCGTTGAGAACCCCCCAGCCCAGACGGGGCTGGGGGTGGCGTGTTGAATCCAGCCTACGCACAGGCTCGCCCAGCCGTGGCTCTCATTGGCCGCAAATCTGGGTCGCCTCGATTGCATCAGCCACACGTTTGCAGGCCGCAGGGCGGTCAGCGTCGTGCTCTATCGTGCGTCAAATCCAGGCTACCCCCCACGCCCCACCCTCCCCCAATTTTTTCAGCACCATGTCGCCTTGCCGTTTGTTCTGACACTGTGGAAAACCGCTGAGACAATTATTGCCCTATGTTTTTCAAAATATCAATGCTTACCCCCTCTCCACCCTCTCGGCCTTCTCACTTCTTCTTCTTCTATCTCCTTCTTTTCAAACAATTAAACCAATGGCATAGGGTATAGGGACACATACAGGATAAGAGGAAAAGAGACGGACAAGGTGTATATCTCACAGGGGTCACCTCGATTTGAATCATTCCCGCTGAAACCCCCCTATAGGGGGGTTTCAAAGGTCGCAAACTCAAACGCTTGATTCACAATTTTTTGAGAGGGTGGAAAAATCACTATGTTTTTTCAGCCAAACCATTGAGGAAACGGACAAACCCATCCCCATCATTGTTTGGTTGGATTTTGAGGGAGAAGGTGTGCTCCCGATCCATACGTTCAGCCTTGATACAGAACCCAATAACCCAGCCTGATTTACCTGGGAGAACCCCAGAACCGACAACCGTTGCTGGTTGAAACCGTTAAAACCCGCAACCGAGAAGGGGAGGCCATGAGCAAACTCACGCTGATAACCGACACCACCGCAACATTGGTGGGCGGATCGACGACCTCGTTGTTGTCAATCACGCTGTCGCAACCTACATCGCCAACCCCGCCCGTTGATGCCGTCATCGACCTGCACGACGTTTCAACCGCTGGGGGTTTGGCCGCAGGCAACAAAGTCGCCACCATCAACTTCAACTCAACCGCTCAAGTCCCCGTCCAAATCCTATACGACGGGGTTTTGTTCCGTCAGGGGCTGGTTGTCAAGTCCTCAGCCGCCTGCACCGTGGTTGTTGAATCCGAGTGACCTTTGTTTGTTTAAATAATGTCGGCAAAGGATTGAGAAGCAGAACCAAATAGCAAAACAATGAGGCCAGCACTATGCCGACCCCACCGCTCCACCAAAACGCCAGCCTCATCATCATCAAAGACCCACGCCAAACGGCGGAGGACGTGAAGGAGAACGGGCAATGGTCGCTCGTGTTTCACGATGGGCTGGCTCTCAACTACATCGGGCGGTATCACATGACCCCCGCTGACGTGTTGACGCTCGTCCGTTCCACCTTCTTTGCTTTGGTTCCAGGCAAAGCACACATAGACCACGTTCAAGTTATCCACGACGACCCAGACCCAAAGGCGTGGGGCGTGAATTATAACCCAACGTATGAGCAAACAAACGCCCTCCGCCTCACCGTGGTTTAATGGGGTGGGCTTCACACGTGTGGGGCATGAACGTCCTCTCGCTTTTTGACGGGATTTCATGCGGCAGGCTCGCTCTTGATAGGGCGGGCGTTGAGGTCAGCCGCTATTATGCAAGTGAAATCGATGAAGAAGCCATGCAGATTTCATCCAACAACCACGGGGACATCGTGCAGTTGGGTGATGTGACGGGCTGGCGTGATTGGGATTTGCCGCAAATTGACCTCCTCCTCGCTGGCTCTCCATGTCAAGGGTTCTCATTCAACGGGAAGCGGCTGGCTCTTGACGATCCACGCTCTCGTTTGTTCTGGGAGTTTGCGGACATATTGAAGGCGGTCAAGCCCCGCTGGTTTCTTCTGGAGAACGTGCGGATGGAGCCTCGCCACGCCGCCGTTATCACAAAGACGCTGGGCGTTCAACCCCGCATCCTCAATTCCTCCCTCGTGTCAGCCCAAAACCGCCTGCGGTATTATTGGACGAACATCCCATTTCCAACCCCAGACGACCGCAACATACGCCTGCGGGACATTCTTGACGCGCCCGTCGATTGTGCTGGGGCAATAGCAAGGCTGGACAAAGGCAACAAAACGATGGTGCGCTACGCCACGGACGACACCACCGCCCGCTTCTTGGTGAAGGCTGAAGGCTCAACCTCCCGCTGGCGGGCGTGGGACCGTATTTGTGAAACACGGACAAAGAGCAACACCCTGCTGACGGGTGGGCAGGTCATCGCCAACACGGGGGCAACCAACATCGCCTATTATGTCGGTGATCGTGTCGCTCTCCGCCCAATATCCGTGACTGAGGCTGAACGTTTGCAGACCCTCCCCACGGACTACACGGCGGGGGTTCTTCCAACTCATCGATTCAGGGGCATAGGCAACGGGTGGACTGTGGATATGGTCGCCCACATATTCTCAAGCCTCCCCACCATTGAGAAACCCGACCTTTGATAAGGGTGGGGCGGTTCTGGGGTTGTCATGTCAAACCGACAGCGCAAAGCAAACCGAGCCCGAAGCAAAATGCCAGTGAAGAAGGTGAAGCAAACCCGCAACACCCCTCCACGCCTCAAGACCCGCATGGGTATGGAGGCCGCTGGTCGTTTGTTGTTGAACAACCCACGGGGAATGTATCGAGGTGAAATCATGTCCGCTCTTGGCCTCAAGAACGGTGCCTGGCAATCCATCAGCAAGCACCCCATGTTCAAGAAGCACCCATCCGCCTCACCCACGGCCAAGCGTGTCCGCTGGGTTGTTGACGAAGCCCTCTTTGAAGAGTCCTACGGCAACCCAGAGCCAATGGAAATCGTTGACCCCGTGGAGGACACCACGGACGACAAACTCCAGCGGTTCTATGAGGCAAACGCCCCAAAGGACACCAACATCGTGGACTTCTTCGTGGGTTCACCTCCCTTCTCCCCCGTCGAGACAACCACGGACGGCTCAACCGTCAGCATCGTCATCAACGGCACGACCATTGACATGAACGTCAAGGGCGAGGTCTCCTTCACGATCCGTGGATGAGTTGATAACCCCGTTTCATCTGGGTGTTGTCATGCACGAATGCCGCAACTGCCAACGGCTGGTCGGTCAGTCCGACATCATTGAAGCCGAGTGGTGTGTTCTTTGTTGGAGGTTGGGGGCTTGAAAGTCCTCAATCTCTATTGTGGCATTGGAGGCAACGCAAAGAAGTGGCCGTCCGATTGGGATGTCACCGCCGTGGACAACCACCCCACCGTGGTGAAGCAATACCAGCACAACTTTCCCAACCACACCGTCATCGAGGCCGACGCTCATCAATACCTTCTGGACAACTACGCCGACTACGATCTGATTTGGTCCAGCCCTCCATGCCCCACGCATTCAAAAATGCAAAAGGGAACGAGGCACACGTCCAAGAAATACCCCGACATGAGCCTGTATCAAGAGGTGCTCCTCCTTCAGCACTTCTTCTCTGGGTCGTATGTGGTGGAGAATGTGAAGCCGTATTATGAGCCGCTGATCGCTCCACGCTTGACCGTTGGGCGGCACGTGTTTTGGACGAACCTGAACCCCCCGCCCATGTCAAACCCTCCAACGTTCAAACACAACGGCAAATCCGCCGTCATGTCGGGCAACAAAGAGGGGAGGGAGGCGATGCTGGCGTGGCTCGATTTGCCGCCAATGCTTGAAAACGTCTATTTTGAGGGAAGCAACTGCCCTGGCAAAGTGATACGCAACTGCGTCCACCCCGATATCGGACTCCACCTCGTCAAGGAATTGACGGGCGAGAAAGCATGGGGGAATTGGTTTGAGTGAACACGTCACGCTATTTCACGGCGACTGCCGAGAGCAATTGAAGCACCTTGAGGATGAGAGCGTGGACGCTATCGTGACCGACCCGCCCTACGAGATAGCGATGTTTGGTCTGGATTGGGACGACAGCGGCGTTGCCGTTGATGCTGATATGTGGCGGGAATGCTTTCGGGTCTTGAAGCCAGGAGGCCACCTCATTTCATTCACCGCCGCCCGTATCTATCACCGTGTTGCGACCGCCATCGATGTTGCTGGGTTTGAAATCCGTGACCAACTGCTGTGGATTTACACCAGCGGCTTCCCTAAGAGCATGGACGTGTCTGCGGCGATTGACAAAATGAAGTCAACACGGGAGCAGGTGCTGAAAATCACGCACTTCATCCGCGCCCAGCGTGATCGTGCGGGCAAAACCAACGCTGAAATCGACGAGCACTTTGGATTCAAAGGCATGGCTGGACATTGGACGACCCAACAAAGCCAGCCCCAATGCCCCACCCGTGACCAATGGGAGGAGATGGTTCGGTTTCTTGACATGGACGTGCCAGAGGATATCGCCGCTTTGGTGGATGAAATCATCGCTGACAAAGGCCAGCCTGGGCAAGCGTGGCTGGATCGTGAAGTGACAGGCCACCACACAAAGGCGGTCGGGATTGGAGCACACGGAGGGCCAAACCGTCTCGGTGAAAAGCGGGAGATACCCACCACGGAGTTGGCCGCTGAATATCTGGGCTGGGGAACGTCCTTGAAGCCCGCTCACGAGCCCTGCGTGTTGGCGAGAAAGCCGCTCATCGGAACGGTGGCCCAGAATATCAAGGAACACGGGACGGGCGGTATCAACATTGACGGGTGCAGAATCGACGGGGAACGCTTCCCGACCAACCTGCTGGGGGAGCGTGAAGCGTTGGAGTCTTTGTCCGCCGCAAAGTTTGGCGGGCTTGAGAACGGGGCGAAGGTGTTCTTTTGCCCCAAGCCCAACTCGGCTGAACGTGGTGACAACCTGCACCCCACGTTGAAGCCCATCAACCTCATGCGGTATTTGTGTCGCCTTATTACCCCCAATAATGGGGTGGTTCTCGATCCGTTCATGGGTTCAGGCACTACGGGAATCGCCGCTCGGTTGGAGGGTTTTCAATTCATTGGCATCGAGCAGTCCGAAGAGTTTCACGCCTACGCCCAGAGCAGGCTGGAGAAGCACGTCGTCGGCCAGGCTCAATCCTTGACTTCATGGTTCTCTTGACATTGATAAAGAGAAGCATTGATAAAGGAGAACCTCCTCGTCGGGGCATGAGCCAAGAAACATGGACTGCCTACACCTACCGTTATTATGGAAACCGAGATGAGGCCGATAAGCCCATCTATGAAGAAGAAGAGTGGACCGACTTTGAGTCCGAGCACAACGCATGGGAACACGCCTCAGATATGTGCAACCACAGTGAACGCCTCGACCGAATCCGAATCGTGAACCCAGACGGCGACGGCTTTGTTTGGGAGAAGCGATACATTGATGGCCGCTTCGTGTGGGCTGGCCTTTGGTGATGCTACGGCGACACAGTTTGAACCATTGAGAAGCCGACGCTTTGATATAGCGGTGGCCTCTCGTTAAGGGGGAGGGGGGTTGCCCCCTCAGCGGGAGTTGCCCACATGAAACTTGAATGCCCCTTTTGTTATGCCGCCCTCACCTCAATGACTGAAGCATCCAGAACCTCTCCGATGTGGGGTTCTCTCATCCGTCAAGCCAAGAAAGACGACGAGCCAGCCGTTGGTGTATGCTACGGTTGCGGCGAATTGATTCACGCTGGATCGTTCAGCGGTGATGATTGGGAGAAGGCTTGGAATCATGTTTTCTCCAGCGCATCCCGCTCTATGGGTCAGCAGTTTCGTCGAGAAGCCGAGCGGCAGATGAAGGAAACCCGCACCCCCATTTGGGTCGGACAGACTTTTGAGACATGGTGCAACGTCCGTGACACCCAATACGCTCAGGCAAAGTTGGATGCAATACGCCGCCACGCTGAGAACCGTTAAGAAGTGCTACGGGCTTTGAACCCGTCAGTGCCTATCAAGGATCGTCAAAAGCGGCTGAAATACCACAAACAATACAACGCCCACCACTACGAGGCCAACAAGGACAAACGTCGCTGGCAGGTGCGTGAGCGTCGCCTCAAAATCAAGGCATGGTGGAGGGAATACAAAGAGGGGCTGGTGTGCGTTGACTGCGGGTTTGAAGGCAAAGACAACCCGTGGGCGTTGGAACACGATCACTTGAACCCAGAGGACAAAAGTCGGGTCATATCCCGCATGGTCAGTGAAGGCCGCTCCATCAAATCAATTCTTGAAGAGGTCGCTAAGTGCGAGCCCGTGTGCTCCAACTGCCACCGCAAGCGGGAATACCTTCGCCACGGGGAGGGGTTGTTGAACACCGATGGGCGTTCCCGCCAGCCTTCAGCCTTGAAAGACCAAATGCGCCGCCGCAACTCCCGCAAACGTGTGAAGCGTGAAAAAATCAAAGAGGAATACAAAGGCAAACGCCGTCCAGGGCCAGACCCAGACCCCCTCCCGTCTTTGGACCACGACTCGGTCGTCAAACGCTACAAGGAGCACGATGAAAGGGTTGATTAAATGGGTGGGCGTGGGTTGAACCACCATGCCCACCAGCACGTCACTGCTCGGTGATTGCATCGAGCGCATGAAGGAGTTAGAACCCGATTCTGTGGATTCAATCGTTTGCGATCCGCCGTATGGGTTGTCCTTCATGGGAAAGGAATGGGACTCCTTCAGCACCGCTCAGGCTATGGGTGAATGGTGTCGTCGTTGGTCCGTTCAAGCGTTCCGTGTCTTGAAACCTGGAGGGCATATCGTGGCGTTTGCGGGTTCACGGACGTATCACAGGATGGCTCAAGGAATTGAGGACGCTGGTTTCATCATCCGTGACCAATTGCTTTGGGTCTATGGCTCTGGCTTTCCCAAGAGCCTCAACGTCGCCAAAGCGTTGCAGGCTTTCAAAACCACGGGCTCATCGTCACCAACCGCTCAAAGAATGACGGCGATGGGTGAAGAATACGAGAAAACTCCGCTGGCTGGGACACCGAATTATGGAGTCACGGGCAACTTCAACAACCCCGACACGGGGGGTGGGGTCATGCAAATATCAGACCCCGATGCCCAAAAGTGGATGGGGTGGGGAACGGCACTGAAACCCGCCCATGAGCCTATCGTTCTGGCGTTTAAGCCTATAACGGTGGGAGAGGAGGAATAAAACCATGCCCACCAGCACGACGTTCAATGGCGACTGCGTTGAGCAGATGAAACTGATGGACGACAACTCCGTGGACTCCGTGGTTTGCGATCCGCCATACGGCCTGTCGTTTATGGGAAAGGAATGGGACTCATTTACGGACGGTCAAGCGATGGGTGAATGGTCTCGACGCTGGGCGGTTGAGGCGTTCCGTGTTCTCAAGCCTGGGGGTCACATCATCGCCTTCGCTGGCTCTCGGACTTATCACCGCATGGCTCAAGGGATTGAGGACGCTGGCTTTGAAATCCGTGACCAAATTATGTGGATGTATGGTTCGGGTTTCCCTAAGAGCCTGAACGTGTCAAAGGCAATCGATAAGCGTGGCGGCGTGGTGGCGGACTTTGAGCCGTTCCGTGATGCCGTCATCCAAGCGATGAAAGACACGGGCGTGACCCGCAAAGAATTGAGCGACGCTTTGGGGAACGATATGCTGTCCCACTACATAACCAAAGGTTCGCAACCCGCAGTCCCTAAGTTGGAGGACTACAAAATCATCCGTGACACGTTGGGGCTGGGGGATGAATGGGACGACCTATTCCTCCCTGAAGCCGAGCGGGAGGTCATCGGCAAAGGCACGAGCGGGATCGCCGCCGCCTTTGGTGAAGAAAACCTCGGTTCAATTGAGGGGCTGGAAGCCCCCGAATACGATGTGACCGTTGCTGAAACGGACATGGCAAAGAAGTGGGAGGGGTGGGGAACGGCTCTCAAGCCAGCCCACGAGCCCTGCGTCTTAGCCCGCAAACCGTTCCCGTCCAGCGTGGTGGAGAATGTGCTGAAGCATGGGACGGGGGCTATCAACATCGATGAATCACGGATAGCGGCTTCGGATGAGGACAAAGCGTCCATGCGCTATGAACGGTCTCGCTCTATGTGGTCCAGCCCAGAAGGGCAATGGAGGGAGGACACGGGCGACGACACATCATTTGTTGCACACGATAACGGGCGTTTTCCAACAAACGTGCTCCTCAGCCACCATGAGGAATGCACCGAAGAGGAATGCGTCAACGATTGCCCCAGAGCAACGCTGGATCGTCAAAGCGGACACACCAAGAGCCGCAAAGCCGCCAGCGGTGTTGGCTTCAATAAGTCAGCCGTGTTTGGCGGTGGCGACGAGGACTTTGACACCGTGAGAGGACATGACGATGAAGGCGGGGCTTCTCGCTATTTCTATGCCCCAGAGTTGGACACGGACTTCAACACCGACCACGACTCCGCAGTTGTAGCCAGGAAACCGTTCAAAGGAACGGTCGCTGAGAACGTGCTGGAGCATGGCACGGGCGGTATGAACATTGACGGAGCAAGAGTTGGTGAAACGATGAGAGATGTTGAAGAAGGAACAGGCGAGAAAATATCCGAGAACGGTTCAATGAACGGCTACAACACCTCCCGCCGTGTGGTGGGTCAAGTGAAAGGACGATATCCCACCAACGTCATCGTCAGCCACCATGAGGAATGCAAACCCACGGGGGAGTTTGTTGAAACCACCCGTGGCGGCTCTGGGACGGGTGGCTCAACGCGCCCCGACAGCGTGTTTGAGTCCTCTGGGTTCAAGCCCAACAATGAAATCGACAAAACCCCAGCCACGCCTGAACGTGTGGAGGTCTACGACTGCCACCCCAAGTGTCCCCGTTTGTTGCTCGACAAACAAAGCGGAACGGTCGGCGGCTCTGGGTCGGTCAAGGTGTCATCGGGCGGACAAAACCGCCAAGCCTCATGGGAGGCTGGTGGCGGGATGCTGGCCGCTGGATCGGTGAACACGGGTGTCCGTGACTTTGGCGACGCTGGCGGTGCTTCTCGATTCTTCTATGCCGCTGAGTTGGAGGAACGGGCTGGAGAATGGGGGCCTGACTTTGAAGGGGCTGACCGCTTCATGTATTGCCCCAAGCCAACCAAAGCCGAGCGACACGTTGGAGGCCGTGTCAATATCCACCCCACGGTCAAACCCGTGGACATCATGCGTTATCTATGCCGCCTCGTCACCCCAAAGGGCGGGACGGTGCTTGACCCCTTCATGGGGAGCGGGACAACGGGCGTGGCCGCTATCCTTGAGGGCTTCAACTTCATCGGTATTGAGTTAGACCCCGACTTTCACGAGTTGGCTGAATACCGCATCCGAGAATTGACCCTCGGTCGCCCACGCAATATGGGCGAGTGGTTCAGTTGAATCTGGACGACTTCAAACCTGGAGAGCACCTCGCTCTCTTTGAATCAACGACCAACGTTCATCGAGCGGCGATAGCGTTGGAGGATGCTGGTTTTGAAATCCGAGACCAATTGGTGTGGCTTCACGATCAGGACGCTGGATTATTCCTACAGGGTTCTGTAGCCATCATTCTCGCACGTAGGCCGCCCGCTGGAACGATTGCCGAGAACGTGCTCAAATACGGAACGGGCGCGCTGAACATTGACGCTTGCAGAATACCCCATGACGACCCCGACATTGAACGAAAGAAGTTTGATAGCCCGCTGGGTATGGAGCACTGTGCCAGAGAGCGTGAAGGCGAGCGTGGGGCTGGCCCATCCCCCCTCGGTCGATTCCCCGCAAACGTGCTACATGATGGCTCGGACGTGGTTGTGAAGCCGTTCCCAGACACCAAAGGGGCGGGCGGTTCAATGCCGCTGGCTAAGGTGACGGGCTACGGGACAAACATTGGCGACGGCTCATACGACTACGACAACTCCGCCCGCATCTCCTTTGATTCTGGGGACGGGTCTGCTTCTCGGTTCTTTCACCAAGCCGCCACGTTGCGGGACGTTGTAGCCTACATACAGACGCTAATATCCAGCCAAACCTTCGCATCGATTGGAAGTTGATGACAATGAAAAAGCAGTTTGAAGCAACAGGAAATCCGCAGACGTTTGGGGAGCAGTTGCTCTTTTGGCTCATGGCGAACCCCAACAAACCCCTGCTCATAATGAGGGTGGGCGACACCATTCATGTTGAGGACGGTTTAGACGATGGAGAACCTGACCATAGACCACCTCATTCGGGTTAGGTCAATTTACAGAACCCTGCGTCGAGAACGCCCAGCCTTCTCTGGGTTGCCCCGTGATGCAGGCTGGTTGCAGTTTAGATACGTCCGCTCGGACTCCATACGCAGGCTCGCCGCCGTCACCTTCTCCGATCCGCCCGTGGTCGCTCTCCACCCCCAGGCCTTTGAGTTTGAGAACACGTTGTTGCTCAAAGGGTTGATTCATCACGAGTTGTGCCATTTGATTTGCGGACACGCCGCTGGACACGGTGAAGCGTTCAGCAATTTGGAGCAGGGGTGGGTTTCATACAGGCCATACACCCTGCAACGTTCAGCCTTTGTCCGTCGATTGACGGAGAACGCCCAAACCGAAGGGCGCGCTATCACGTATGAATGCCCCAACTGCTACGCCCAGATCGTGAGAACCCGCCCGCTGAGAAGTGGGACGGCTTGCTCGGCGTGTTGTAAAGCATTCAACGGGGGAAAGTGGTGTGAAGCATATACACTTAAGAAGGTGGACGTGCTGGGCTTAAAGCATGGAGACTGAATCCAAGCCCACGAAGCCCATCGGCAAACGCCAAATGAAAAAACTGACAAAGCAGAGCATCTTTGACGCATTCCTCATCCGTGGGTATAGCGTCCATGAGATGTCCGCTGGATCGGTGAAATATCACACGATTCGCCACCCAGACAACGACACCCAAATTGTCGCCGCCGTCTATGGTTCATTGACAAAAGCGGCGAGCCTGTGGCTCAAGGAGTCCGCCTTTGAGCGTATCAAACCACACCTCCCACACGACACAATGGTGGAAGATGTTGAACCGTTCCGCCGTGGCTTTCAGTGGGCTATCCACTTTGAGAACAAAGACGACGACGTTATTGACATCGCCGTGGAGCATTCAATCGAGGCCGCAAAGGAACGCCTGGCCAAAACCGAAGAGCGTCAAGCGTTGGAGACTCAACGAGCCAAAGACCGCGCCGAGCGTGAAGCCAAGCGAGCGGAGACCCGCCGTGATTGGCGAGCCTAAGCATTGAGAAGCCGAACCATTGATAAGGGAGGACTCCCTCGTCGTGTCATGGTCAGCAAGCACCAGACAGAATCCGTAGCCCGACTTGAAGCCACCCTCGCCGCTGGACGTGTCCCCAGCCGATCCGTGTCCTTTGCACAGGATTTGGTTCGCAAGGGCAAAAACCGCAACCTCTCCTCCAAGCAGATGTTCTGGGTCGAGAAGTTGTCCGCAGACAACACCGAAGAAGCCATCGTTGAGCGTGAAGCCAACACGGACGAGCGCATCGTTGCTTTGAAAGAAGTTAAGCACCCCACCTCGTTTGTTGTTTCCCTCATCCGCCAATACGAGAGCAAGGGCAACCTGTCCAGCAAGCAGTGGGAATGGGTTGAGAAGATCGTCGCTGAAGAAGCCGAGCGCACCGCAGTCCGTGAAAAGGCCAAGAAGGAGCGCGAGGAGCGAGAGGCAAAGCAGGCGGTCACCTTCACCTTCAACGGCTACGAGCCCGTTGAAGAGATGATGACCCTTGCCGCAGATACCCTCAAGAAGCCAAAATGGAGCCTCAAGACCCGCAAGGGCAACACGGTCACCCTTCACTACAACCGCAAGGACGAGAGCGTTGAGGTTGGACACGGCGGCTTCTATGGAGTCATCAAAGACGGCGTTTACACCACCAACGCCCTCATCATGGAGCGAGGCGACGTCATCCCCATGATGGAGGACTTCAAAGCCGACCCATCTGGGTTTGCGGCATATCAAGGCCACCTCACAGGCCACTGTTGCTTTTGTGCTCGCAAATTGACCGACGAGCGTTCAACCACCCACGGCTACGGCCCCATCTGCGCCAACCGCTACGGCCTCGTCTGGAACATGGAGAACGCAAAGGAGATTCAAGCCATCCGAGCCGAGCGGGTCAGCACCGTGTTCATTGAAACCAACGCACAGGGCTGGAACGTCATCGACGCCGAAGACGGCACGGTTTTGGCGACCTTCACCACCAGCGAGCAGGCTCGCCGCTACGCCGACGAGTTCAGCCGTGTTGAAGTCATTCTTTGAGCCTACACGGGCGAGGATTGATGAAGAGGGGGGATAACCCCCACGCATGGCGGGAACGCCCAGCAACACGCCCCTAACGCCAGAACAGGCCGAGTCGATTGCCCTATACCCCGACCGCTGGTCGTCGTATTTCAGGACCATTGACGGGAAGCCGTTCATGCTCCACGACCGCCCATACCTTCAAGAGATATATCGTCACTTTGGGGCGTTGGAGAAGAACGACAGAACCAAAGTGATCGTGCTCAAGTGCTCCCGCAAGGTGGAAAAGACTGAAACGATTTGCAACATCCTCCTGTATGGGTTGCTCAACATCCCGTATTTCAACGCCGTCTACACCGCGCCCCGCCAGCCACAGGTCACCCGCTTTGTTGATGAGCGGTTCAACGGTGCTCTCATGTCCAGCGTCAACAACGGGTGCCTGATGAAGCAAAGAATCAAATCGAGCGTGAGCCACCAAACGTTTGACGTGGGCGGACGATCCTTGAACCACTTCTACGCCTATTCAAATTGGGGCGACGCTCATGGCCTTCTCGGTATTGAGGCCGACCTGTGTTGCATTGATGAATACCAAGACTCCGACCCAGAAGTGCTCCCCATGTTGCTGGAGATGCTGGCTCAGTCCGAATACAAATGGGTGATAGTCAGCGGCACTGCTCGTGAGCAGGGCTCGGAGTTTTGGCGGCTCTGGGAAACGTCCACCAAAGGAGAATGGGACGGCGAGAAGTGGTCACACCGCCCAGATAAGACCATCATCGGCTACCACATCACCCAACTGATGCACCCCGACATCAGCGAGGACGACATAGAGCAAAAGAGGCAAACCTACAACCCACGCCGATTCGCCAATGAAGTGCTGGGGGAGTTTTTTGCTGGAGCGGCAAAACCGCTCACGTTCGATCAAGCGTTGGGTGTTATTGACGCTAATATGCAGGTGCGGTCGAGCGTCGATGCCCCAGAGGAAACCTACATCGGCATTGATTGGGGGGTTGAGACGACCGTGGTTGTCCTGGACTCCAACGGCGATGTGATTAACGCTCACAAAATTGCCAGCCGATCCGACGACATTGATGAGGTTCAAGCCGTCTCGGACTTGATTTTGAGGTATAACGCCGTCCAGGTCGTTTGTGATATTGGCTACGGTGCTCGGCAGGTCAAAGAGTTGCAGAGGGAGTTTGGTGAACGTGTCCGCTCGTGCTATTATTCAAGCCGCCCGATGACCCCGTTTGAATATAAAAAGCGGGACAACAACCGCAACCTCATCTATATGTGCGTCGTGGATCGAACCACCTACGTTGAGGACACGCTGGAGTCCATCAAGAACCGTGAGTTTAGGCTGGCGTTCAACGACCGCTCGCTTGAATGGGTTCTCCATGAATGGTGTGCCGTCAATTCTTCGCAAGAAACAGACCTGAAGGACACGCGCCCCACACGGGGACAACGTATGACAAAATACGGACGAGACGGCGACGATCACGCTCTCCACGCTCTCATCTATGCCCGCATAGCGATGGAGGTTGGAGAGGGTGGCGGGACTCCAACCATGCGGACGTTTGGTGCTTAGGGCATTCGTCTTAAACCGCCACCCCGAACCCTTTGCCTATGTCCGTGGAGACTATCATTGGCTACGCCACCGCTCTGGGTGTTGTCGTTGGGCTCGTGCTTTGGGGTTTGAAACGCTACAAAGCCCTGGCCGCTGACGGCGTTATCACCGCCGCTGAGGTATTGGAAGCAATAGAGGACGCAAAAGAAAAGGTCGAGGACGCAAAAGAGGAAATCGATGAAGCCCTCAAGCAGTGAGGTGTTTCTATGGGAAGAGGCGGACACAAAGACTCAGTCAACGACCGCATGGTCAAGTGGACTGCCCTGCCAGCAATTTTCCTGTGGCTTGCCGCCAGCGGTTCAGTTGTAGCGATGGGGATTTTGAGGCCTGAAGTCGTGCTCTTGAACCTTGAAGGGTTCATCGCCCTCATTGCTATCATTGGCGGAACGGCTGGCCCTGCGTTTGCGACGATTCTTGAGTTATGGAAGAACGAGCAACAAACCGAGACGGAGTTGCACCCAGGCGTTATTGAATCAAACCAGCAGGCGATGGTTGCTCAAGCGGAGCACGAGCGGTTATTGGCTATCAAGCAATTGGAGCACCAGCACAAATTGGAGGCTGAACGTCAAAGGGTGGAACTTGGGATTCACGAAGGACACGTGGGACACCACCACGAGCAGGGCGTGACCGATCAGGACGTGACCGAGGATGAGTGACACAACGCACGACGCAGTCCAAAATCACCGTCTGGATGCCATTGAACGTAGGCTGGACAAACACGATGAGATGCTCGCTAAATTGGTGGAGGCTCAAACACGGACTGAAGAACAAATGAGCGGCTTGACGACCGCCGTCGATTCTTTGGCTCAAAACCAACAAGCAACTCAAGACCTGCTCAACGGGATCGTGAAAAGTCTCGTCAAGTGGATGACGGGAATCGGAACGACACTGCTGGGGGCTTTGATTGGAGCGTCCCGTCTGGGAGCGATGTAAATCATCAAAACCCCCCACCCCGTTCTTTGGCCTCATGGGTTTAACGTATGTCCGATGCCCAGACTGCGGTGAAGAGAAGTGGACAAGAGCAAAGACCCCACGTTGTCGCAGGGGTTCGTGCAAAACAGGGAGGACTCCTCGTATGGCTGAAGTTGAACCGCAACCGCCCAGCCCCGATTGGGCTTAAACCATTGAGATTTAGCAAAGCATTGATATAGGGGTGGCGACTACCCTTAACCATGCCACGAGAGCACAACAATTACCCCGCCGCCAGCCGAGAATACGTCGCCGCCCACTTCCTTCACATGGAAGAAGAAAAGCGAGCGTTCTTCCGCGAAGAAGCCAAGAAAGAGGCCGAAGCCAAGAAAACGGCTTGAACCGCCAAACGCTTAAACCACGCCCAGCCGTGTCTGGGGTATGAGCGAGCGTCGCCGCTTCGGTTTCTTTGGTCGGCGTCGAGCCGATAATGACGATGTGGACCGCCTCAACAAAATGCTCAATGAGGCCAACCAGCGTGACATGAACGTCTGGGACGGCAAGACTCTGGCCAGCCTGTCAAAAATTGGAAGCACCACCAACGGGCGGTCAAAATCAAGCGGCTACGATCCAGCCGTCTCCTATGACTTATTGAGGGCAATATCACTGAAGTCGGAGGTGGTGAATGCGATTCTGCGTTGCACCGTCAACGACACCATCGGCAACGGCTACGAGTTTGTCTTGAAAGAGGGCGTCGAGCAGGGCAGTGAATCTGGCCTGGAGAAGTTGAAGGCGTTCTTTGAGAACCCCAACCCCGACGACTCTGGGGATGAATGGCTGGAGTCCCTCATCTATGACCTGCAACTCTTTGGCGATGCCTATCTGGAGTTGGACGGCTCTGGCGACCGATCCAGCAACAATGATGAGGACTGGACGTTTGGCGGTGATTTGACCGCCGTTTGGACTGTGCCAGCGGAGCAAATCAAACTCATCCCAGCCAACCAACGCCCCGCCCCTCCAGCGATGGCCTATATCCAAAAGGTGGACAAACACACCCGCCGCTTCTCATCTGACAAAATCATCCACGTCTCCAAGTTTAAGCAGGGGCGAGCATACGGGACCAGCCCGCTCATCCCCATCCTCAACACCATCGCCGCCCACCTCAACCTCTCCAACTATCTGGGCGAGTTGTATACGGGGACGCTCCCTAAGACGATTCTGAACGTGGGCGACATTTCAAACAATGAAATGAAAGCGATGCTGGCGTTGCTTGAGCAACAACTGAGCGGGGGGAAATCCCCCTTCGGGTTGGTTGCCGTCAATGGTGGGACGGGCTTTGATATTCACCGCCTGCTGGACTCCACACGGGAGGGAGCGCAACTTGACCTCCTCTTCTATTATCGAGAGGAGATTTGTGCCGTCTTTGGCATCCCGCCGATTAAGTTGGGCTGGGTTCAAACGGGCAAACTCGCCAACCCAGAGAGCCAACTTGACTCCTGGTATGACGTTATTGAGTCGCTTCAAAACCGCATTGAAGCCCTCATCAACCGCCGCATCATCCCTCTTCTCGGTGTCAGCGATTGGTTGTTCAAGTTTCAAGCCATCCGCCCATCACGTGAGCGGGAGTTGGCTGAGGTTGTCAAGGAACAGGCCAACGCCATCAGCAACCTGCGGCAAGAAGCCGCCATCTCCATCAATGAAGCCAGGTCGCTTCTTGGCTTTGAGCGAATTGAGGACGGGCGAGCCGACGATCCGTTCTTCATTTCACCCAAACTGCAAATCAACCAGCCCGACGCTTTGAGCGGAGACGAGCCCGCCACCGCCCCAGAATCAGCGGGGCTTGCTGACCTTTTCCCAGAAAAGGCTCGGCCAATCGATGAGGGGGAAGGTGCTGGCAACGTTCCGCCCTACGTGGTCGAGATTGCCGCCGATACAGAACCCAATAACGAGGTCAAAGTCCTGATCGGAAACCGCCGCAAGGACGGCCACGACGAGTTTGAGGCGTTGGTTGAAAACGGGGCGACCAAATACCGAGCGTCCGCCAATGAAGAACAGGCCACGTTTGCCGACGATGTCATTTCACGATTTGACGCTTTGTTTGCTGACGGTGATGAAGCGGTCGTCCGTCCCGATGTCGATTTGAGAACATACCGCCGCAAAGCCGCCATCACGCTCTCCGACATTGAGTCCGCTATCATTCAGTTGGACTTGGCGATAGAAGAAAGCGTGGAGCGTCACGCCATATCTGGGACGCTTGTTTTGACCGATTCCTACGCCGAGAGCCTTGAGTTGACGCTGGGTGGGTCAGGAATAGCCACGGGGCTAAACGCGCCCGACACGGCGGCTCTGGCGTATTGGAGAAGGCGGTGGCAACTCCCCGCCCTCCGCAACACGTTGGGGGCATACCGCCGCTCAATCCTCTCGGTGTTTGAGCAAATGCTCGAGGACGGGCAGTCTTGGCGTTGGGCTAAAGGGCAGATGCGTTCATTGATTGACCCCACGGGGGCGCGTTATCCAGCCTATTTTTACGAGCGGATCGCCAGAACCGAAACCCGCAGGGTCGTGGAGAACGCCCACATCAACGGACTGAAGCGAGCCAACTTTGCCTACGTTGAACGGTTGGTGGTTGTTGACGACCGAACCGATGCTGACACCTGCCTACCGTTTGAAAACGCCGTCTACCCAATCGATGAAGCCAGGTCGGTTGTCCCAGCCCACCCCAACTGCCGATGCACGTTTGTTTCCTATGAGGGAACGCCCCCAGAGGTTGTCCCCTCCGATGAAATCCTCCGCCCAGACGTTGAGGGGGCTGAATCGTGAAACCAGCGGTGACGACTGACTCCAAAGACATCAGCCGCTTTGCCGTGGCCGTCCAACGTTCAAAACACCGAACCGTCCGCGGGGATGTGCCGTTGGAGTTGGATTTGCTGGCACAAAGAATCCTACGATATGCCGTCAAAACCGCGCCCGTGTTGACGGGTGCTTTGAGAGCCAGCGGGCGCGTCAAGCGACCCAACCAATACCAGCGCATCATCCAATTCGGCGGATCGGGAACGGGCGTGGACTACGCCACGTTTGTTGAGTTTGGAACGTTCCGACAACGTCCGAAGCCGTTCCTCCGCCCAGCGGTGATGAAACACCGCAACGAGATGGGCAAACGGTTCAAGGCCAAAATCGAGAAGCGGTTCGGAGAAGTTGCTCGCCAATTCCCAGCAACAAAGACACGGTGATACACATGGCAAAGAAAGTGAACGAGAAAGGGCCAGCCTGCCGTCAAGCCGATGAGTCCTACGACGAATGCGTTCAGCGCAAAATCAGCGAATTGATTGAAGAGGACGGCTACGAGCCAGACCAAGCGGTCGCCGCCGCCAACTCAATGTGCGAGGAGTTTTGCGCTGAGAAGGAGAAGGTCAGCAAGCGCACGGACTTTCCTAAGCGTGGCGACGATCAGAAAGTCAGCATCGCCAACTCTAAGTGGAAGGTGTTCCCACGTGGAGAAGCGGCCAAACTCAAGGAGGAATGGCCGCAAATCTGGAGCAAAGGCGGCAACGTCCTGGGCAACACCCAATACGCAAGGCTCACCAAAGTCATGGAGCAGGGCGGAACGCCAAAGACCCCCACGGATGAAAAGGCCATCCGCCTGCGTGAAGCGTGGGTGGCTCGCCACTTCAAGGACTTCAGGCTGGCTGGTGTGGTTGCTCAAATCAAGTGGCTGGCCGTGGGTAGCCGTGGGTTGTCCTTCATGCGAAAGGTGATTTCAGACGAGAAGAAACGCCTGCGTGATCGTGAGAAGTCGCTCGATGAAGAGGAATGATTCAAGCACCGCTGTGAAAATAGTGCTGGATGCCGTAGTCATCGCAGAACAAGTCGTCGTGGTTGGCTCGCAAATCAACCTCAAAGAGGTGGGCTTCATGTCGGGTTTCAAACCAAGTGGTGTATTGAACACCCATCGTGTCCCAAAACTGCACACCAAAATGCGGCTCTGACCAACTGACAGGCCGTCCTGGAAAATGTCCAACCTGTAGGAAGTCGTTCTGGTAGCACCATTCAATCGTTTCGTATGTGTGGGTCATGTGTCTGCCTCAACCCGTCCCAGCAGGTTATTCCTTATCAATGTTTTGAAACTATTGAGAAACCAAAGCATTCATAAGGGTGAACCCCCTCGTCTGTTCATGGCCCGAACCCAAGCCCCACACCCCGACTTCTCCGCCGATGGGTGGGAATACCACTCCTCCTTCACCCTCCACCGTGAAGCCGTTGCATTCAGCGACCGCCTTCTCCGTGGTGGCATCCCCTCCGCCCTCTTCATCGACAACGGGATGACCCACGTCTACAACCAAGCCTGAGCGGATTCAATAAAAACCCCCTCGCAGAACCGTAGGGGCATGGCGGAACGCATAGAGGCCGTGCTGGTCAAAGACACGGCGGACGAATGGGCGACCCGCAAAGGCGACGAGCGTGAAGTTGATGTCGTGTTGCGTGTGCAGACCCCCTTCCATGTAGTGAAGGACGGCCACACGGACGACGAATACGAGAAGGCCGATGACGATGTGATCGTCGCTGGCCCTGTCTATGTTGGCGACCAGAATATGCTGGATCGCCACCGAGAATTGGTGGATATGTCCGCCATCGTTGAGGCCTGGAGTGGGTATCAAAACAACCCCGTCATTCTTTACAACCACCGCAAGGACTACGGGGTCATCGGCAAAATGCTGGATGTCACTATGGGTTCATACGACGGAGTTGAAGGAGAAGTCCCCATCGGGCGAGCCGTCATCGACGGTGGCGAAAAGGACATCACCCGCAAGATACGCAAAGGAATGCTCAAGGCGTTCAGCATTGGCTTCATCGCCAAAGCCGCCGTCAAGGAATGCAAGGACGAGGACACGTGCTACATGAGGTTCACCGAGATTGATTGGTTGGAGACCAGCGTCGTGGACGTTCCCGCCAGCCCAGGAGCCATCTTCAATGTTGAGAAGCACATCGTCGGCTATGAGGACAGGGGCGACTCAATTGCTATCCTCTTTGAGAAGGACAACACGGATGAAGAACCCCAGCCCGAAGTGGTTGAAGAGTCCGCCCACTCTGGGTGTGGTTGCGGCGGCAAGTCCGCCGATCCGAAGGACACGATTGAGGATTGGGACCGCATCCCTGAGTTTGAGGATTTTAGCGACATAGAAGGGCGGCTGGAGTTGATTGAAGCCTTCATAGAGGTCATTGAGTCCAAGAGCAGAACCGCCACGACCGTTATAACCCCCCTCGATGAAGGGGTTGGGCAGGGAAACAACATGACCGACGCAGAAATCCACGAGAAATCCGCAGAAGAAGAGGCTCCCGTTGAAGAGGCTCTTGAAGAAGCCGCCCCAGAAGAGGCGGCAGAAGTCACCGAAGAAGTGGTGACCCTTGAGGCAGAAGCCACAGAAGAAGAATCCGCATCCACGGTTGAGGACGACAACACGTCCGAAACCATCAGCGTTCTCGTTGAAGTTGTCAAGCATTTGGCAACTCTTGAGAGCCGCCTTTCATCCATTGAAGGCCGAATCGACGCAGGCGAGAAAGCCGCTGAAGAAATCTCGGCTCTCAAGGTTGCCCTTGAAGAAAAGGACGCAACGATCCAAACGCTCACACAGGAAAAAGAAGCCGCTGAAGCCGAGGCCAACATTGAGGCCGAGGTCGCCAAGCGTGTAGCCTCCACCCTCTCCAGCGTTGGTGTTGAAGCACCAGCCGCCATCCCAGAGCGCAAGAGCATCGCCCCAAGCGAGCCAGCCGCCCCAACCGTCCGCAAGACTACGGACTTTGACCCTCTCCCAGAAGTCACGCCAGGCATGAACGGTCTCGGTGATTGGCTCGCAAAGAACCTCGCTTCAAGGGGGCGAAACTGAAACTCCAAAGGAGAAACACAAAACAAAACAGGTGAACAACATGGCAGAAGAATACGATTTTAACGAGGTAGTGAACAGGGTCAAAGACGCTCTCGGCGGTGCAACGTCATCGACGGGTGGCACGTTTTTCCCCACGGAGACCAGCAACGAAATCATTCAGTTGGTTTACGAGAACAATTTCCTCCGAGGTCTGCTCCCCGCTCTCCCCATGAGCACCCGAACCGTTAACGTTCCGAAGTTGACGGGCAGTGTTTCCTTCCACCAGCAGACCCTCTCCGCCACGGAGACTGGGACCACCGCTGGAGAATCCCGTCAAGTCACCGCTGAAATCACGCTGACCCTCAAGACGCTCATCGCCAACATCCCAATCGGCAACTACCTGATCGCCTACGGGGTGGAAGGTTTGCTCTCCGTCCTCCGAGACGACATCGCCTCCCGATTGGCTTTCAACGAGCAAAGCCTCTTCATCAACGGCGACACCGAGACGGGTTCATCCTACGCTGACAACATCAACGGGGCATACAACGCCTCGACCAACCCCAGCGGGGTCAACGCCACCAACAACGACTACCTGTTGGTCTTTGACGGGCTTCGCAAGTCCGCCGCCGCCACCGCAGTCAGCGTTTCAGGGACGTTTGGCCTCAGCCACCTCCGCCAAGCCATCAGCAACCTGGGCGTGTATGCGGACAACCGAGACGACCTTGCTCTCATTGTTCCCCGCAACCTTGAGGTTCAACTCTTGGGCTTGACCGAACTCCAGACCGTTGACAAATACGGACCACAGGCCACCATCCTCTCTGGGGAATTGGGACGCATTTACGGTATCCGCGTGTTTGCTACGGGTGTTATCCCGACCAACCTCAACTACACGGGGGTCTTTGACGGCTCGACCACGACTCAAACCGTGGCCCTTCTCACCCACATCCGTTCCCCGTTGATCGGCAACCCGACCGACGCTGAGCGACGCTTCAACATGGGCTTTGAGGACGAACCAAAGAACGACCGCTTTGTGCTCATCCCCCGCCAAGACGTAGCCTTTGGTGTCCGCTACAGTGACGCCATTTGCCTCTTGACGGGAATCGACACCATTTGAGCGGGTCTTTGACCTCCCTTGAACCACCCAGAGCGGGCTGACGTTGCCCTACGGGGCGACCGTTAAAACCCCCAACAACAAAGGGTGATAACATGGCGGCTGAGGACTACGCAACATTGGCTGAGGTTGAAGCCTACGCAGGTGTCAATTTCAGCGACGGCATTGGTCCAGACGATACCCAAATCGGGACAATGATAACGCTGGCCTCTCGGTTGATGGACGCATACGCTGGCAAACAATTTGCTGGCACTGAAACGCACACCGAATGGTTTGATTCAGCCCTATACCAATATCATATCGTTCTGGCTCAACGTCCAGTCGTGTCCGTCACCTCGATTGAGTTTTTAGATTCAAGCGGGAACGTGTCAAAGACGCTGGTTCAATCCCGCAACCGTGACGACGACTTCTGGCTTGATGATGCTGGGGCGGGAATTGTCCGCTTTCATTTGCCGCTGGGCGACACCGTCGAGCAGAAAATGAAGGTCGTCTATGTTGCTGGGGCTACAACCGCCCCCGCTCATGTGCGGCTCGCCACGATCCTGCACGTTGTCCGCTCCGCTGGACGTGCGGCCATGAATGATGAAAACTGCAATGAACGCATCAAGGATTTTTGGCGGGAGTTGATACGGGACTCCGAGAAGGAATATCAGGAGTTGCTGGTCAAGGTCAAGAGCGAAACCCAGATCGCCACCGCCGTCTGGGGTCAGTTTCAACCGCCCGATGGTTCTGGGAAGTGGCGGCTGTGACCATCACCGATAGCGGTGTCCCCGCAACCGACCCCCACACGGCTCTCAAGACCGTTATTGAGGCTAATATGCTCTTCCCTAACGGATCGGCGGCAACCGTCAACGCTTCATGGCTTGAGGCAAAGAAGCAAAAGACCTACCAAATCGCCATCCAGCACGTCTACGGCGAGAGCGACCTCGCAAACTTTGGGACGGGTTCATCGATTGCCGTCACCAGCAGGGTATTCCTTTCTGTCACCCTCTTTGCCCCCACACGTGCGGACTGTTGGACGATGTTCGGGGCGTTCAAGGATTTGCTCAACAACAAGACGATATCCCAGCCCGCCGCTGGGTTCTCCGACTATCACTACATGGTCATCCGCCGTTCAGATACGACCAAGCCGTTCACGGTGCTTGAGCCAAACTGCGGCCCTGGGCAAAGCGATGAGAATTGCATCGGCTACAGGGCGGATGTCACCGTTGAGTTGCGCTGGGAGGAATGACATGCCCCGCTCCTTTGGTGCTTTGAGTTTGACACGTGCGGCCATCACCACGCCCGATTGGGCGTCGACGGCGGGTTTGTCCTATTTTCTTCTCGCTCAACGTTTCTCCCAATGGGCCAGCGGCTCATCCCTCAGCGGGCGCGTTGCTTTGGTGTCTGGGTCGTTGCTGGGTGAAATTGCCCCACACTTTCTGCCGTTCCCTCAACCAGGCTGGGGTTTCACGACCAGCGACGATCCAGCCTACGGTGTAGCCGACAAGACATACCCAGCCGCCACGCCCGTCCTCTCCATCTCTGGGTCGTTGCCCACGGACAATTCAGCCTACCCAACCGCAGGCGGTTCGGGGTCATCCACATACGCCGCCGACACCCGTGAGGTTCGGATTCTGCGCCCTGCATTCGTGCGACGTATCGTCTGATATTGGAGCGTGTCTGGGGGATATTGGCGAAAATCTGATGAGTTTCAAACATTGAGAACCTAAACCCTTAAGAGCAAACACCTCGTGGGGTGTGAACATGGAACGAGCCAAGAGCATAGACCACGCCGAGTTTGCATTGATACAACACCTGCTGGACACCGTAGACCTTTACGGTCTGGAAGCCCGCATGGTCCCCGCAGGGGACGACGTAGCAAAGAATCGATTTGACAAAGCCTGTGAAAAGGTCTGCAAATTGCTGGAGAACATGAGCGACCGCCGCCGTCACAAACTCCCCGCAGACCACCCACACTACCGAGCAAAGGAGGACTGAGCGTGGACACCCCAGACTTCACCGCCACCGCCGCCCAGAGATTGAGGGTTTTGAACCCACCAAAGACGGGGACGTGCCGCATTTGCGGAGCACCACGATCCAACGATTTGCACGAGGGCTCGTCGATTTGCTCAGTCGTTTGCTACGATTGCCGCCAGACCATGCTGGGCAAGCGAGGAAAGGGCAAAACCCTCACCCGTTTGTCCCCCGTGTCAATGACGGGCGAAAAGGGCGTAGGAAAGACCCACACGGCTTCCCCCGCCGTTCTGGGTATGGATGAAGCATTCTCGCCAATGGTGGCGACACAGGCCACGCACGAGCCCGTATTCCTACGCTCGTATTCTCAACGGTAAGACATTGAGATAACAAAGCATTGATATACCCCCGACACGTCGTCGTGGTTGGAGGCAACAAGAATGACCCACCTAACCCCAGCCCAAAAGACAACCAAAGCCAAGAAGTTTTACATCGGAGCGTTGTATCACAGCGTTTTCTATGACCGCTCGAGCCGTCAAATCAACACCCAACTCCGCAACGAAAGCGACGGAGTCAGCCCAACCGAGGCGCAAATCTTGATCGCCAACAAGATGGCACTTCTCCGCATGAACAACGATGGCACGTGCTCCCTCTCTGAAACCCTTCACGGTGCAAAGCAACACGGGCGCAACCACACCCTGCGCCACGACTACGACCCCACCGTTGTTCTCGGTGAATACCCACGAGGTCGAGAGGCCGAGCCCGTTGACATGAAAGCAGTTTACGACATTTGCTCCAAATACGCCTACCGCTTCAACCTCGGCAAGATGTATTGAAGCCAACGACACGAGGGGTTCAGCCCCCCCTTAATTTAAGGGTGGGCGATGCTTCCCCGTGTCATGGCGAAGCCCAAGCCCAAGAAACTCCGCATCCTCTGGGGAAGCGAGCAACCAACGCGCCCCACGGGTTATGCCGTGGTCACCCGTGAAATCTGCAAACGTTTGGTCGCTCTCGGCCACGAGGTCTTTGTCATGGGCTGGGACCACAATGGAGAGGATTGGACGCACGAGGAGGGCTGGACAATGGTTCACGCTGGTATCGGCGGGTATGGCTCTGATCGCATCAACGCCAGCGGAGCAACGGTGCTGGAATACAACATCAGCCGCCTCGAGCCCGATGTGTATATCTCCCTTATTGACCCGTGGTTCATTGGTCACGCCGTCCAATCCACCAACCGTCTCGGCGTTCCCTATCTGGCGTATTTGCCCGTTGATGGCTTCCCGTTGTCCTACAAATGGAAGGACATTCTCGCCAACCTCAACCAGCCCGTGTGGATGGCTGACTTTGGTCGCCAGCAAATGGTGGACTACGTTAAGCAGTGGGGAAGCAACGGCGACGGGACGAAGGATATGCGTGACCCCCACCTTGACCGATACCTCATCAACCCAGGGCCTGTGATTTATCATGGCGTTGACCTTGACGTGTTCAAGCCCTTCACCGCCGCCCAGAAGAAAGAAGCCCGACAACAGTTGGGCGTCGATTGGGACTTCACCTTCCTCTCCGTTGCTCGCAACACCAACCGCAAGCAAATCCCCCGCCTGCTTCAAGCGTTGAAGCAGGTCGTGGATCGTGTAGGCGAGGGCAAGGTTGGGCTGATTCTTCACTGCGGCGACCCGACCGACACAATGGGGATGGGCGGCTGGCCGTTGCCCGACCTCGTCAAAGAATACGGACTATACGACAGCGTCCGCTTCTCCGACACGTCCTCAAACCCCCTCCTGGGCTTGAGCCGTGAAGAGATGTCCATGCTCTATGGGTTGTCCGATGTTCACGTCATGGCGACGGGCGGTGAAGGCTTCGGCATTCCCTCCGCTGAGGCTATGGCCTGCGGCCTCCCCATCATTCTCCCAGCCAACTCCACAGGCCCTGAATTGGTCGGCAACAAAGACGAGCGAGGGTGGCTTATCCCCCAATGCACCTCAATTGTTGGCCCAAAGTGGGGGGTCAACATGGGGCTGGTTGATGTCGAGAAGTTGGCCGACGCTATGATAGAGGCCTACATGAGCAAAGACACGGCTCTGTATCAAGACAAATCGACGGCGGCTCGCACGTTTGCGGAGGCTCGCTTCAATTGGGACGACATCACCCAGCAATTCCTGACCCAGATTGAGAAGAAGGTGAACCAATGAGCAAGAAAAAGAAGTCCCCCAAAATCAAACCCCCCAAGACGTGTGGGCAGGTTCACAAAACCAAATGCACCAAGCACAACGATCCGTGCAATATCCCCGTCGAGTTTGACCCAAAGGATTCCAGAACGGAGTGGGTCGCCGCTCTCCATGCTCTCGGTGCTCAATCACACACAAAGGACGACAAACACCGCTGTGCTAAATGCGAGCATGAGCAAATCAACCATAGCCCGTGGCGTTTCTTAAGAGTCCCAGGGACGCAAAACCTGCCATCGGCTCAAGACGGGGAGGACATACGCCGCCACCTTGAAGAGTTGGGCTGGGACGTTTGACCGCTTGAGGTTTGTTATAAACCGCCATCTGCAACCTTTGGGGCATGAGCGACCTCGCTGACCTCTTGAAAGCAGACCTCGTAGCCCTTTGTGAAGAAAAAGGGCTGGACACAGAAGGAACGAAAGCCGACCTGATTGCACGTTTGGAGGCGGCTGAAGCACCAGCACCCGTTGAAGAATCCACCCCAGAGCCTGCGGCTGAAGAACCCGCCCCAGAGCCAGCACCCAAACCCAAAGCAAAGACAACGGCCAAAGGTTCTCCCGATCCAGAGGACGAGAGCCTCAGCACCGTTGATTTCATCACACAGGCCTACCTCTCAATCCTCAAGCGAGAGCCTGACCAATCTGGCCTGCGTCACTACAAAAACGCCCTCGACCTTCACCAAACCATCGACCGCCAGCGTGTGCTTGACGATCTGCTGGCGAGCGAGGAATACAGAAACCAATAAAACCCCCCAACCCAAACCTTGTGGCTGGTGGAGAGCATCTCTCCAAACGGACGGTGGGGGTCTCCACCCTGGCTTCGGGCTTTGCCAGCATTCTTCCCCCACCGTCCACCTTTATGTGGGTGGGATGGCAACGTCATCTCGC